>Ga0193956_1000050_pt1 | contig 50863 bp, 71 predicted proteins | sample BB_7_MG_FD_140358 | JGI IMG/M metagenome (GOLD analysis project Ga0193956, IMG submission 140358) | Microbial mat bacterial communities from the Broadkill River, Lewes, Delaware, United States - BB_7_MG | ecosystem: Environmental > Aquatic > Freshwater > River > Microbial mats | place: USA...
TAAAGACTACTTCATTGCCTAGTGATTATATCGGAACGCAAGAAAATCCAGGAATTAACACAAGTAAGAAATAGTATATTAAAAACAAAGTAAGATTTAAATCTTACTCTGTTGTGTTCATCAACCAAATATTGCTTGATTTTGAAAATACCTTTAAGAGTCTATATGGTCGTTGATACACCAATATATAGTTGTTTGAGTTGATTTTAGATAGGTACAATAAGGTGTGATAAAGTGTATAAAAGTATATTAAAGTATAATCTTGGGTATAAATAGGGTATAAAAAAAAGGTGGAACTTTATGATAAAAACAAAATATACAGGTGTGTACTTTCGTACGAACAATGATAACACAAAAGTATTTTATATAAAGTATAAAATCAAAGGGAAACAATATTTAGAGAAAGCAGGAAGTAGTCAAGAGGGAATTACTGCAGCATATAGTTCCAAGATTAGATCAAAGAAGGTTTCAGTTGAAAGGCTAGGTGATGATGCACCTTTTGCTAAGTATAATAATAAGACTACTTTTGATGAAGCTTTTAATATCTATTATGAAAGTGCAAAGATCAATACAAGAGATTTTAAAACTCAATTAGGAAGATATGGAAAACATATAAAAGATGAAATAGGGCATTTATCACTTGAAGAAATAAATGTAAAAACTATTGAAGCTTTAAAGAAAAAGTTTTTAAGCAATAAAGAAAAAAGATATTCAAGTGCAACTATTAATCACTTTCTTGATTTGATAAGGACTGTATTTAATTTTATTATAAAAGAGTTGGATTTAAATTTGACAAATCCTGCAAGTGGTTTAAGAGTAAAAAGATTGAAGGTTGATAATAAGAGGGAAAGATATTTAGAAGAAGATGAAGTAAGATTATTGTTTAAGAAGGTAGAAGAAGTGTATGATGGAAAGTTTAAGCATGAAGCTACAAAAGATAAGATAAAACTTTTCATGATGTTAAGCTTTAGTACAGGTGCTAGGCTAGGTTCTATTTGCACCATACGAAAACAAGATATAAACTTTAATCAAAAAACTATCTTGATTAAAAATCATAAAACAGGGAAAACATATACAGGATATATTCACCCTAATTATGAAGAGTTTATAAATGAAAAGTGTTTATCATTAAAGAAGATGGATTATATAATATCTGGTGATTCAAGTATACTTACGCAAGATGCATTAAGTTTTCATTTAAAGCCTATACTAGATGATCTTTTTAATAAAGGTATAGATATTGATGATAGGCAAAATAGAGTTGTAATACATACTTTTAGGCATAGTTTCGCAAGTTTATTAGCTATTCAAGGTACACCTATTTATACTATTATGCGATTGATGGATCATTCAGATATTAGTCAAACTGTAAGATATGCTAAGTTAAGTCCAGAGAACGGAAGTTCAAGTGTATTTTCTTTGAAGATTTAGTTAAAAGTAGTGATTTCTCTTTTTACTATTTCTTCTGCAATTGTAGAGATTGAATATAAAGGTTTACTTCTAGCAACACCATTTAATTTTACATAGGGTATTCCTGTACCATTTAATCTTGCAGCTTTTAAAGTGTTTACAGTAATACCTATTGATTCTTGCACTTCTTCTGGTGTGAGTGTTAGCTTTTGGTACTTAGAAAAAAGCATACTTGTAAAGTGTTTTATTTTATCTTTATTGTTCATGGTCCACCTCAAATATTGTTTTTGTGTAGTCAAGTCTTTTTATATCACCAAATATCCATTGTGGTTTTTCAAATCCGTATTTTTTAAAGTTTTTAGTTTCCATTTATATTTCCTTTATCATTTTTTTTCTTTTCAAAATCACTACTTTGTGTAAACCTACGATATTCACTTAATTCTTGTAGTATTGTTCTAAACATTCTTTCCTCCTATGCACTTTTATATTGTGCAAAATTTTCTTTCAATTCTAATCTTCTTTTTGAAGTAGTAGTAGCACCTATATATATTGAAACTGTATTTCTCATTTCATTTATTACTTTTATTCCTAGTGTTTCTTCTGCCGCTGCTAATAAAGCTTTTGGATTTATATGTGCAAAAGCTAATCTTGCGTGAAAGTATTTTTTTTCATTTAGTAGATATTCTAAAATAATCATAGCTATTACAAAAGGGTTATAATATCTCTTATGATTTTTTCTATGCAAGAATCTATCCAGGACTCTTAATCTTCTATTTTCATATTCTAGTTTTTTACGATTTAAGTTTTTTAGTTTATTTATTGGTTTTCTTCTTTGAAAATATTTCACTATGTTTTTACATTGGTTTAAAACTTTTTCTGAACTATCAACTGTTTTGATTTGGATATATGCGTAATTGCATATAATTAAGAATAGTTCGTGTTCTCTTTCTTTAGTCATAATTGTTTTCTCCTTTATACAATCTATGTATCTGCATTTTTTCAATAGTATTTCTATTATAAACAACCAACATTGTTACACCATCAATATTAAAATTTTCAAGTTTTGGGTTATTTTGATATGATACAAGAGTACATCTATCTATCACATCTTGTTTTTTATAATCTCTACCAAGTTTATGTTTTAATGCTAAATCGCATTCATACTCAAATTCAGATACTTTTTGATTTGCTAATTCAGATATATTTTTATTTAAATCTTTTATCCTATCCTCTATATCTTCATTAGGATTCCAATTTCTTCTTCTACCAGATAATTGAAACACAATAGGCTTATCTGATTCTATTAATTTTATGAGTTCTTTTTGAAATGGATATAATTCTGTTTGACCTAAACTTTTTTTAACAAAATCAAAAATAGATGTTTCCTTCTTAAAATTCAAAACCTCCTCCTTTAAACTTAATTTCTCTACGCATAATTATTTTCTCCTAATTCAAATAATTTTAAAAACCAATCTTCAAATCCTTCTAAAACATAAACAAACTCATACTTGCAGTTCTTTAAATATAATATTCTATATGGTAATCTTTTGTGTTTTATCCAAATATCATGTTTTCTCGTCAGTCCTTCTAAGGAAAAGGGTGTAAGGTCTAAGTTTTTCATAAAAACATCAGGTCTATATAAATTATCTAAACCCTCTAATTTAACTTCTTCTGGTGATAGCCATACTTGTATATTAGAATTCAAAACCGCCACCTTTACCTTTACTCATAGAGCCATAAACTGCAGATACGTATTCTTTTCTTGTATTACATGGTAAAAGTTCTTTGCATGGGTAGCAGCTATTTAGACCTTTTTCTTTTTGACAAGATACTAATACTTTTGTTTTTGTTTCCATTTCTATTTCAAATTGATCTAAGTGTTCTTTGTCTTGTGTAGTCATTTATCAATTCCTTCTATCGTATATAAGATCACATACTTATTATCTTGAAACGTAAAGCCATGATCTTTATTAAATCTATTTAGAGTGGAGTATGGTTTTTTCTGAACATCAACATATCCAAGAGCTTTAAATTCTTTTGTTTCTATATTGTCAATAACTTTAACTTCAATATTTAAACAAACATCTTTGTATCTTGATTTTTCTTGTGTCATTTGTGAGGCATCCATTATATTGGCCTTACCTGTTGCTAATCCTAAATTATTGTAGTTAGCATGGTCATAATAAGCAATTCTACTAAAGTTTGACATTGGTGAGTTTTTAGCCTTACAACCAATGTATTTGAACTCTTCTTGAATAAAGAACTCATCTCCTATCATCAAAGGTGCTTTTACATAATCTAGAAAATCTTCTTTAGTAAAATCCTGCCATCCACCACCTTCTTCTCTAATACAATAGTTCTTTTCTTTATACCATGAATCATTTTCTGGCTCTATTCTAATTGCTTGTTGATCCCTACTACTATAGTATTCACAAGGATGAACTATTGGAACTATAAACATAGTCGCACCATTCTTATAGGCTTCTAACTGTTGTTTATTAAATCGTATTGCTTTCATTTATCAATTCCCTCCACTTTTGCTAACATTCGTACGTAATCCCAATAAACAACTTTTAGATCATATAGTTCGCATATTTCTAAAATAATATCTTTTGAATAAAAAGTACCACCATTAAAATTTGTGTAGAAAACTGTATCTTCTTTATTTTCTGCTAATTGTTCTAAACTTATTTCTTTTGGTTCACTTCTTACATCTTCAAAACGAATACGTGATCCAAGAAAATTTCTATTCATCATTGAATCAAGAAAATTTCTATTCATCATTGAATCAATAGTAACCTTTTTCATAATACATCCTTTAATTCTTCTTCCCAAAACTCACATAACTTTTTAAACTGTCTCCAAAACCCTTCACATTGAGCATTTCTGATATATTTTAACCCAGGAACCCCATCAATAAAAAAGTTGCTAAAATGTACGATTATATCTCTTGTTTCATAGTACAATTCATCGTTAAAATCTGTTATGTTATCTATTGCTCGGAAAATATCTTCAAGTTCCTCTCTTATTGAAGATTTGTTATCCATATCATCTTCAAGCAGCACTCTGTAATAACTAAGCATTTCTCTTTTTAATGAAACCCTAGATTCTTTTACATCAAGCTCATAAGCAGAACCATGATATCCCGTAATCTTATTCATCATATAGTCATAATCAAGAGAAGATAAAAACTCTTTATAACCAGAACCCATTGAACCCCAATAATAAGAATAATCTCCATAATCTCCACTTCCTGCAAAATGGCAACTATGGCCATTTGCATTGATTGTAATAAATACTGGATGTCTTCCGTTTTCATCTCTTATCTCATAAGTTATTGCATTTGTAACTTTTATCACTTATCCTCCTTTTCATTTATTAATTGCTTTAGATGCAACCATCGCATCTTAACTACCTCTATCTTTGTATGTATAAAATTGATTGTTTGTATTGTGTTATATTTCTAAATCTTGAACTGTACTTTCAATTCTCATAAAGTTTTGTTGAACTTCCTCAATATCATCATCTTTTATGTTTCTTATTGCCACTTCTGCTTCACTTATTATTTCCCTAAGAGTCTCTAAATTTTTTTCTTTATAACTTTCATCCATATCTTTTCTCCTTAATTTTTCTTCCTTGTAGAAAGATCCACAAGCTCCAATATCTTCAAGGATATTAAACCTTGAACACATAGCGACAGTTTTATTCCAATAAATGCAGTTTATACATCTTCTTCTTTGCATTTCTAATAACTCTTTATCTTTTTCTATATAGTTTTCACCTGCATCATCTTTTATTTGTTTTTTCCTCTAAAAAAGTTTTTTTCAAAACTTCCTTTTTTGTCTTTATATTTTGGTTCAATAAATTCTCTATCATATTCTGAATTATGATATTTCCTTATATGTATTCCACAGTTATCACAATAAATATCTTCTCTTTCAATTACTCTTTCACAATTAGGACAAATATTTTTATCTTCCATAATTTTTTCCTTATTTACATTTAACATATCGACAAATCAATTCCTGTATTTCTTTTTCAAGTTCTGCTTGACTTTCTTTGTCTAAACCTTTCAAATCATAATCGACTTTTAGTTTGTCGTGTACGATTTTTACTATTGCTTTTTCAACTTTGTTTTTTTCATCTTTTTGTTTTTTTGCAATGTTTTTAATATCTGATCTATTTATTTCTCCTTTGATATATTTGAAATATGTTTGGTTTATTTTCTCTTCATCATTTATACTCATTAGACAATTTAAAGTATCTACAGATGGTTTTCTGTTGTTTTCTCTTATATCTTTTTGAATTGTCGTGGGTAGTTTGAGAAGATTTAACATCTTTGTTACATGTGATGCACTTTTGTTTAATGCTGCAGCTAATTCTTTTCCATTTTTAAATATCTGATTATCAAGTGCAATTTTATAACTTAGTCCTCGTTCCAGGTCTGTAAGATTTTCTCTTTCTTCATTTTCTACAAGTGCTAAAGTATAAAGTTCTGTATCTGTCGTGTGAACTTTTGTACATTTGATTGTTTCTTTGTTTAAGTGAAGATGTGCAAAATATCTTCTGTGCCCTCCAATGATAATATTGTCTTGATTTATTACTATTGGCTGCAATTGTCCATGATCTAAAATACTTTGTGCTAGTGTTTGGATTTCTGTATCTTTTAGTCTTGGTTGGTATGGATTTGTTTTTAATAAGTTTATATCAATTTGCGTGGATTCTGTAGATGTTATTTCTATATCTTCTACATCATCTAATGCATCAAAACTCATAACTATTCCTTTTGGGTTGTTATTATTTCATCAATTAATAAAGATAATTCTTTCTTTGCTTTATTTAAGTTTTTGTTATATTCTTTATTTTTGGTACTTTTCATTTCTTGAACACTCACTCCTATTTTTAAACTTATTTTATATATAGATCGTGTTTTTAATCCATGTTTCATAATTTCCATATTAGGATATTTTTTCAATTGCTCAATCATTTCTGAAAAGTTTTTTGTTCGTGAGTGAACATTACAAAAAGACACATGTATTTTTGGATTAAATAGTTTTTTTAGAACTGATTTAAATCTTGTAAAACCAACAATTTCAGTAATTGCATCATGAGAAATAGGAGTAATGATTTTATCAGCTAAGACAATAGCCTTTTGAGTAACAGTATCTATATTTCCACCTGTATCAATAATGATAAAGTCATACTCTAATTTCGCATGCGAAATTAATCTTTCCAATTCGCTTGAGTCTGAAACCATTTTTATATTTAATTTTTCTTTTTTTCTAACATAATCATTAATAGTTGAAATAGTTCTATTTGCTATATCTACATCAAAAACTATGTATTTGAATCTTTTATAATGCATATATCCTGCAACTTGATAGGTCGTTGTACTTTTGCCTATTCCACCTTTTGAACCCGAAAAGACTATTATCATTTTTAATCCTTATTTGTTGTATGTTCTAAATTATTCTCTAATATGAAATTATCGTATGCATTTGCAGCATCTTCCTTCAATTTGAAGAAACCTAAATGTTTAACTTTTTTATTGACTGTAATTTGTGCTTTATACTTACCATTCTTAGAACAAACAGAAACACCTCTATATCCTGTTTTGTTGGTAATCATCAATCGTCTTGTATTCCTAGATTGAATATTTTTTGTAGTCCACCTACAATTTGAAGGTTCATAGTTTTCATCATTTTTAATTCTGTCTATGCTTAGGTTTTCTTTATATCCATTATCTAAACTCCATGATTTAAACATTTCAAAATTATCTTTCCACTCTTCACAAACTTTAATCCCTCTAAGTTTATAATTTTTATAATTTATACTTTTTTTATTATTTGAATAACATCTTTTTTTCATATCTTTCCAAATATTATAGAGTCTAGTTCCTTTTCCTCCATGTGTAGTTTTACTAATCTTTGTAGCACATGGTTTACATTTTGTAGAACTTCCATTTTGAACATTATAAAAAGATGTTCTTACTTCTCCTTTGCACAAAGGACATTCAAATATTCCATATCTTCTTTTATGTTTTGATGTTTCTGTAGGGTATATAACACCTAAATCTTTTATAAGTTTCATTTGATATTTTCCTCTCCTACTATTAGATAACCTTTTTGTTTGCATGTTTGAATAACTTCTTCAAGTTGTGGCTTTTTAAGGGTTGCTATTTTTCCATTATGCTTATTTTTTGCAACTTCATATAAATCATTTTTTATAGGGATAATCGCAACACTACAATGCAATAAAGCTTCTAGCCTAATGTTTTCTCTATATCCTGTAAAAATTATAAATATTTTTCCTTTATAATTATTTATTCTTTCTGCCATAGTTCCAGATTGAAACTCTTTTAAAGTCATTTCTGCCATATTGAATATCCTTGATTTGAAATATTTTTGATGATCTCATAATATGTTTTTGTTCTGATTTTATTTACAATATTTCTAATCGTAAAAACAGAAACTTCTCTTTTTTCCCATACTATGTTTTTTATAGTTTCTATATCTACAATTTCACCTGGTCGTGAAACAAGAAGTGCTAAAAACTTTCTTTCAAGTCGTGTTAATTGCAATGCTTTATCATGTCTATATAATATTTCAGTTCCAGGACAAAAGCTTAGGTCGTGGTTTAGTTTATAAAGTTTAGATACTTTAAATGGAATATTTTTATCCATCATTTCATTTATTTGGGCTACTGATAATTTTCTATACTCTTCTGGTGTAAAGTTTTTGATTGTTTTGTTTAATGTACTCATTTTATTTATCCTTTTTTATTTATCACCTCTAAACCACCAAATAAATCTTGATAATAAAGAAGGTTTTGGTTTTTTTCTTCTATCTCTTTTCTTCATTTTGAACTTCTTGTGTCGTGAGTAGTTCTATAAAAGATTTACTATCTACTTTTCCTAAATTAAACTCATAAGGATTTTCCATTATGAAGCTTTTTAGTTTCTTTCTACAAAATAGTAGCTGTCCATCTTCTCTTTTTGGCTGCATGTATTCCATTAGTTTTTCGTTTCTATCTAATGCATGTGGATCAAGTCCAAGCAGTTCGCCTAATAATCGTAAGTTTAAATCGCCTTTTCCATTTAGTTTTGCACTTAGTTTTAGTCTTTGAATTTTTACGTTTATACTCCTTTGACTTCTTGTAAAACCATTTTCTTTAAAAATCTTTTGTAATTGACTAGATGATTTGATTCCTGTATATTTATTTAAAATTTCTATCTCTTCATCTTTATAATCTTTTTCCCTTTTTGTTTTAAAGTTTGTAAAACCTAAAGCACTTGCTCTTATAGCTATTTGTTTTCTATCTGCAGATATTTCAACTGCTAAATCTTTCATAGTATAAGCTGTTTTAAGGGTTTTGATATTTTGTTTTTTATAAAAATCACTATTATAATAATCCATGATTTTTTTATCTTCTTCACTTGTCCAGATTCTTGTTTTTTTACTTTTTCTTGTAATTTTTGTTTTATTAAAAGTCTTATTATCTGAATATAAAAATATCTTTTGTTTTGGATATCTTTGTTTTATTTCTGTTATATTTCTATGAAAACTTTTTGTTGTATCAAATTTTGTTGCATAAGATAAATGAATTACAGGTTTTAAAGAATAATATAAAACTTTTGTTTCTTTTATGTATGCTTTTTTTGTAGCTTGATGACTTTTAAACTTTATAAAATTTGGATCTATCACTTCTTCAACAACTATTTTCTTTTTTGGTTTTGGTTTTGGTTTAATCTTTTTTACTTCCATATTTGGAATGTCAATTTTTTTATAATCTTTTTCTAAAATTTTAAATTCTTTTAGTCGTGATTCTTTTGCTTTTTCAAAATCAATATTTTCTTTTTGACCTATTTTTGATTGATAATCAATTAATCCTGTTAATTGTTTAAAGCTTATAGGCTGTATAGTTGTTATATTAAAAACTCTTTTTAAATGTTCCCATGATCTTTGATCTAATCCTAAAATCTCTTTTACTTTTTCTTGTGGGATTTTATATATATAATTGTTTTTCATTATCTTCCACCTTTTAAAATCTTTTCTATATAGTCTGCTAATTGTTTCATTTTGTTACCTCACTAAACTATTTCGTACATCTTGCTGCGTAGCTTTTATATAGCCTGATGTCGTGGAATAATTCCTATGACCTATAAAAAGTTGTGCAACTTCTGGCACTACATTATTATCTATAATCATTTCAGTTAAAATCCCACGTCTGAAAGAGTGAGTTCCATAATCTGGATCATTTAAAGCTTTTTTAATATAGCTATTAAGTGCATTTGTAAAAGAGATAATATTTAAACTTTTGTTTTTGTTGTTCCAAGCATTTAAACAATATCCATCCGAGTGATGCAAAGAAGATTCAAAAACTTTTTTGATTTGTTTTACTGCTTTATCTGAAAATTCTATGGTCCTAAATTCTTGACCTTTAAAACGTGCTGTTTTACTCATAAGTAATTTAACTTTTTGAGTCCTGATAATAGATTCTATGTCCTCACCTTTTAGTTTTAAAACTTCATTGATTCTGCAGCCTGTATAGTATAAAAAAGTAAAAGCTTTTAAATACTTTTCTTTTGTTGCAGCTCTTAGGTCGTGATCGTTTTCCATATATTCAAGTAATTTTTTATACTCTTTTGTTTTAATTGCTTTTTTACTCATAATTTTATTTCCTCCTGGTTTATAATTTCGCATGCGAAATTTTAGGCATAAAAAAAAGGTTAGATATTAATTATCTAACCTTTTTTATGTCGTGGTCGTTTTAGATTAAAAATCTATATTTCTTTTTTGTTGTCGTATATAAAAAAGAAACCTTTATAATAAATCACTAAACCAACTTTAAAATAAATCTGAATAAATTCTTTTTTATCTTCTATTGATAAATGATTTAATTTAAACGTAATTTCTCTACAGGCTTTTATTCCTTTTACTTTTAGATAATCAATAACTTTAAATTGATTATCTTTTAAAGGTTCGCTATATTTCACTACATTTTTAATAAATTGTTTTTTAGTTATCATGACAATTCACTCCATAATTTTTTTGCTATTTCAACTTTTTTTGTCAAATCTTTTACTTTTTTATTTGCGTATTGCATAGAATAACTGTGCTCTTTTGGTATTGTTTTATTTTTAAGTCCTGTATGATATTCTTTTGCTTGTTCTAATTCGTAAGTATAAAATCCTAAACTTTCAGGCATTGACAAATTAATCTCTTTTGCTTTTCTTTCCCAGTATTCAGCTTTTCTCTCTTTCTCTGCTGCTATTTCTTGCTCTTTAATACAATTAGCCATTCTTTTATGATTTCTATCAATTAATGCTCTATGTCTGCCCTCGCTATGATGTCCAACTTTAATTGGTTCAGCTAAAACTAAAAAATCTCTTCCCTCTTTAGAATCTTCATAATATCTATCACTTTTTGATTGATGTAAATTTGCACTATTGTTATATTTTTCTGCTTTTCTTTCTGCATAGCTTTTATCTTCTAGTCTTACAATTGAATAATAAAACTTATCTTCTTTAGTTGCTACCAGGTTAAAAACCTCACATTCTATTTCTTTTCCATATTTAGTGGATAAGATTATTATCTCTTCTTTGTCGTGCTTGTTTTCACATTCTGCAACATATACATTTTCACAATATTTTTTAAACTTATTCATAATTTCCACCTTTTAATTTTGTTTTATTGTTTATAATTTCGCATGCGAAATTATAAAACCTCTTTTATTTTCCATACATCTTTACTATTTAAATCAGCTTTTTTAAGTGCTTCTTTTGTATTTTTACAGTTCTTAACTGTTAATATTTGCGATACTGTAAACAATTTAAATGTTTTCATCTGTTGCACCTTATAAAAATTTATCAAAGATTTTATATATCTTTGAATCTTCATTCAAAACTTTTTCAATTAAAAAACCAAAAGTTAAACCAATTACCAGGACCGCAAAAGTTACTATTATAAAATCCATTTTCTCCACCTTCTGCAGCTATTAAGCTGCTATTTTTTTATTTTGTTTACTTACTACCTTTTGGCTGCCGTATGTTGATCTAATTTCGTTTATATCTTTTTCTTTTCTGTTACTTGTTTTTTTAAGTTCGCCGTAGTACCACATCTTTTTTTTACTCGCCCATCTAAAACCAAGACTTTTTAAATCTTCTTTTATAGCTTTAGTGTCTCCATTAATCCAGATCCATTTACCAATAATTTCTATTTCTATATTTTCAAAATGTAATATTTTAGAAATGATCTTTTCTAAATCTAAATCAAATTTAACCTCATTACTGAAATATAAACCATTTTGTAAAATGTCTGTATATACATTGTTTAATAGTTTGAACTCTTCATCTGTTCCGCCTACATCTGGATGCAATTGTTTAGCTAGTTTCTTATAAAGCTTTTTTGCTTCTGCCAATTCTGATACATTTTTAAATAGTTCTTTTATATCTTCTGTTTTCATTAGTTCCACCTTTTGAAATTGTTTATTTTATTAGTCTACTTAATAGATCATCTAAATGTTTAACCGCATAAATTTTAACTCTTTCATCTTTTGCAGTTTCAATCATTGATAATAAATTTAAAAGTCTTTTTTCTAATCTTGTTTTTTTCATTTGTTCCACCTTTTGAAATTGTTTTTAAAACTTTCTTTTAAAGTTTTTGTTAATAGCTGCATAAGCTGCAGCCACTCAAAAAACTTTTTATTAGTTCGAGTTTGTTTATTTATTTGCTTTCAGGTTCACCGCCTTATATGCACCCACAGGAAATAAAAAAAAGTCTGTATCATCTAATGATTGATAGGGATTTTTAACATTATGTTTTTAAAGAACTTGTTAAAAATTTGACTTTCAAAGCATATAGTTTGAAATAGTTAACTTTTTAACTAAGGAAATTATTACATTAGTTATATTAAACTAACCTTAAATTAGTTAGTAATATTTAACTATTTTATACATTCTTGTTAAATAGTTTGATTTTTGATACAATTAAATAAAAAAGGAGTTTGAAAAATGAAAGATAGAAGAATAAGCGATACAGAAATCGAAAATATAATAAATAAAAAATCAATTCATTATATTAAACATAATAGCCCGAAACATTTCCAAGCTATTAAACTTGGAGCGTATCTTCTTAAAAACAATATTAACAGCCTAGAAGAATTAGAAACTCTAATTGATATAAATACACGTATATTAAATAAGTAGAGCTTTAATCACTACTTATTTAATTCTAATCACTATGTATAAATATAATTTACTTACTTTAATAAAATTCTAACCGCCGCCCCATTTGAAAATTTTTTTACACTATTTCAAGCTTTTTGGATTAAATTTTCTTTTCCTTGTGTTCTTTTTGCTTCTGAATCTTTTCTTTTAATAAAATAAGTTTAACTTTTTGCTTTTTTCAAGTCTTTTTGATGGGTCGTGTTGCTTTTTTAATTCTATTCGGATTTATTCGGAAACTTTGCAGCAGTTCCAGAAGCTTAATTTTCTTTTATTTTTTGATTTAATATTTGAAAAATAGAACTTTTTCGATATTGGGGCAAATTTTGAAAAAGTCAAAAGTGCCATTTTATAGTATCTAGAGTATTATTTTATATAAATATGTATATATTTATATATTTTCTAGCTTTAGAATAAAAGCCCTAAAATACGGGCTTCAATAGTTTTTCTGCTTTTTCTAGTGTATTTTTGAAAAATCAGCAAGGGTGCATCCCCCAAACCCAAGTTCTCTGAAAATGCTCATGCCATAAACTAACTATAAATTTAAAATAATAGTTAATACGGAAAAGCTAGAATAAGTGTTGTAAAAATATTTTTTGAAATTTTAAAATTGATTCGGAAAGTGTAATATTAATTTGAGAAAGTAGAATTTCGCATGCGAAATTTTTCAAATGGGGCGAGATTTTGACTAGGTCAAATCTTGATTTTATGCTATAATTGACCTAATTTTTCGAGCAAAAGGGGCGATTTTGGAATATAAACTTTTAATACTTTTAATAACATTTTTAATAGGTTTAGTTATAGGAAGCTATACATATAGAAAATTTTACAAATAATTTCGCATGCGAAATTTTATGCTAAATCTGCCATATTGTAGATAACTTTTCCTAGAATTTTAATATCTTCATCATGTACAGATACTTCTTCATCTGGGTATATTGTATTGTCTGATCTTAGAAGTATTTTTTCACCTCTTCTTTTGAAGATTCTTTTTACTCTTATTTCCTCACCATATTTTAAAACATAGATTCTATTATCTTCAACTTCTGTATCTTTTGTAGATACAAAAATAATATCATTTTCTTTTATTGTTGGAGTCATACTATCACCATGAACTTTTATAGCATCTATTTTTCCACTTTTTACATTCATAGTAACTAATGCTTTTGGTAATGAAATTACTTCTATTTCAGATTCATCATCATTAAAATATCCATTCCCTGCAGCTGCTTTAATATTTGGATAATAAGAAACTGCATATCTTGAACCATTGTCATCGCCAAATGCTTTTGCAATTGGACCAGATGGTTTATCAAACATTTCACCAATTCCAAGAAGTAACCATGATGCACTAATACCTGTTGCTTTTTCTATATCAGATGCTATTTCTGGTGTTATTTTTTTTCGTGCAGTAGCCATTGCTTTGATAATAGATAAGTTTGTATCTAGCTTTTCTGCTAACTTTTCATACGTTATACCTAATGCTTTTAATGCTTCTTTTAATCTTTTTTCCAAAATTTAACCTTTTTTTGTTTTTTGTCATGAAAAATCAACTTTTTATTTGACAAGTTTTAAAAACCAAACTATAATACATCATAACTTTTATATATACCTAGTATATCACTTAATAGTTATATTTTCAATAGTTCACATAATCAAGTCCATTAGTTTCCTCCACCTTAACTAGTGGATTTGGACTTGATTATGTGAATTGTTTGAAAAACTAAACTTACTACTACAGTTCTTATAATCAAGTCCATTAGTTTCCTCCACCTTAACTAGTGGATTTGGACTTGATTATGAGAACTAACAAAATTAAATATAAGGTGGAGCTTATGAAGAGAGATCACAAATAATGGAACATTGGATTAATATAAATCAGAAAAGAACACATGAGTGGAATATATCAACTCATGAAGCTATTTTATGCTCTTTTTATTCAAATGAGCATAAATGGGTTAGAACTAGAATACCTGATGAAAATGGCGATTATTTATGTATTGCTATTACTAAATTAATCAAAGAATTACCTCTTATTGGAAAATCAAAGAAAAACTTCTCTAAATCTCTAAATTCTCTTACAAAACTAAATATATTTGAAAAAATTATTGATGAAGATAATCAAAGAACTGTATTTTATAGAATGAATTATTTATACAAATCATATTGGAAATACCCAACTTTAGTACTTGCTAGTGATTTAAAAACTAAAAATATTGGTATTGTTAATATTGAAGAAATGAAACAAGTGTTACCAAATGGAAACAGTATGTCCAAATTGACACAGGTGTTTCCATATATTCTTGAAGTGTGTCCAAATGGAAACGAAGTGTGTCCAAATGGAAACGAAGTGTGTCCAAATGGAAACCTATCAAATAAACAATCAAATAAACAATCAAATAAACATAATCATAGGGAAGATGAAAAAGATGATTCTTTAAAAAATACAACAAAAGAAAATCTAGCTAAAAAAGAGTTTGATAGAATTATTGAAATATATCCATACACAGTAAATAATTCACCAAAAATTTTAGCACTAGCTTTTGGTTCATATTTAAATCTATCTCAAATCCAAAAAGCTGATTTATTCAAAGCAGTTAAAAACTACAGCAAAACTAAACAAGTAAAAGATCATATTGCTAAGGGAACTACGAACTTCATACAAAACTTGAACAACTTTATCACTAAAAGCTTTACAGAGTTTATACATGGATTACCGGAAAAGTTTGCATACGCAGAAGAGTTTGAACCTAAAAAAAATCCAAATGGGGCGGCGAGTACCTTTGCAGATGTAACAGTATTTAATGGACCAGATAAAGATTCTGTTTCGTTAAAACCATATATTGCAAAATTTGAACAGGTAAAAAGAATACTTGAAAATGATGAAAACTTTGATGTTAAAAATTGTGATGATTATGATGATTCTAAAATGAAAGAAATATTTGATGCAAAAGAATATGAGATTTTTAGCAAACGAATGGGGTGGCTGCAGTTTGCATATAAATATACAACAGTACAACTTGCAGACACTATGAATGATTATTTAGGAGAAAGGTGATGAAAAGAGAAAAACACACAATTTATATAGCAACTATTTCTGGCGGCAAAGATTCGGTAACAATGTGCGATTTACTTTTAAAGAACAGATATCCAGTTGATTACATCATTTTCAATGATACTAAAAAAGAATACATTGAAATGCAACAGTACATAAACAAACTTAAAGAATATTTCTTATTGAGATACAAAAAAGAAATAATTATTACTCATCCTAAAAATACTTTTGAAGATGGTGTTTTTTCAATAGTTAAAAATAGTGAAAATGAAAGTAGAAACGGAGATTATAGGGGGTTGCCGACTCCCTCTTTTCCTTGTCATGTCCGAAATGACTTGAAAATATATCCAACAAATAAATGGATTAAAAAAAATATCAAAGGTAAATATAAAATTTACTATGGGTTTACTAAAAATGAGCATGACAGAATTAAAAGAGATTGTTTTAGTTTATATCCATTGTACGATGACTTTAAAATGAGTGAAGAAGATTGTAAACAATACACAATTGATAATGAAATGCAGAATATTTTATATAACCATTTTAAGCGGACTGGGTGCAGAATATGTCCTTTTAAAAGCGAAACAGATTGGTGGCAAACTTACCATCATCATAAAGATGTTTGGTGCGAAGCACTAGCTATAGAGGAAAAACTAAAAAAGAACAAGCAATATAAATATTTTTTAAAAATGAAACCTCTTAAAGAATGGGAAAAAGAATTTAAACAAGGAAGCTTATTTGATTTTAGTGATGAACCAATAAAAGATTGCTTTTGCAAGGTATAAGGGATAAAAACAAATGAGTATAAACCAAAAACCAACAATGCTTGTTAGTTTTAGTGGAGGAAGAACATCTGCTTATATGTGCAAGTGGTTAATTGAGAATATGAGTCATCTATATAATTTTGTTTTTGTATATGCAAATACAGGATTAGAACATGAAGAAACATTAATATTCATTGATAAGTGTGATAAATATTTCAATTTAAATCTTATCTGGATAGAAACTGTTTTTAATCATGATGGAAGAGGTAAAAATGGTTATAAGGTGGTTGATTTTAAAACAGCTGCTAGAAAAGGCGAACCTTTTAGGGATATGATTCCTAAGTATGGCTTACCAAATCAAAATGCTCCAATATGTACAAGAGAACTAAAAATAGTACCTATTGAAAAACTAATGGCAGATAAAAATATTAAATATCGTGCAATAGGAATAAGAAGTGATGAGTTTTCAAGAGTTACAAAGGAGATCAAAAAGAAATATCCTATGTGGACCTTAGAAGATATTCTTAAATATAAATTTGGTGAATTTGGCTTTTACTATCCTTTAATTTTAGATAGACCAACTACTAAAGATGAAGTAAGATTTTGGTGGTCAAAAATGCCTTTTGATTTAGAAATTACAGAAGAATATGGAAACTGCGTAACTTGTTGGAAGAAAAGTGATAGAAAACTTTTGACAATTGCTAAAAAAACACCAGAGTATTTTAATTTTGCAGTAAAGCTAGAAAAAGATTTTGAATTTGTAATACCTCCCACTCAAAATAGAGATTATAGAAATGTAATGTTTAGAGGATATAAAAGTGCAGAAGATATTTTAGAATTATCTAAAGTAGAAGATTTTAAAGAATTTGAAGAAAAACAAAATTTTGAATTTAGTTTGTTTTCTGATCCATTAGATTTAGAACTAGCTTGTAGTGAATGTGGGACGGTGCAATAATGAGTAAAAACCAAAAACCAAAAATAATTATAATTACTATTCCAGGTATGAAAAATATGCAAGAGATTTTAAGAGATACAAAAAGGCTTCTTGAAGATGCTAAGAGAAAAAATGATTTTAAAAAGGTGGAAAGATAAATGAGTGCTGCACTTAACAAAGAAGTAAATACTGCTGCTTATCAGATAAATATTGAAAGAGTTGTTTTATCTTCTGTATTTTTTGATTATGAAGTTATGGAGGTTTTAAACGAGTCTTTAAAGCCAGAGATGTTTTATATGCCTGCTCATCAAAATATTTTTCAAGTATTTGTGGACCTATACAGAGAAAATATGCCTATTGATGAAAGTTTTGTAAGAGCTAGGGTTTCTCAAAAAGATGTTGATGATAGTTTATTGATTGAGATTTTATCTGTAAATCCTATTACAAATGTTGCAGCTTATGTTGAAAACTTGATTGAAAACTTTACTAGAAGAGAGATTGAAAAGTTATCTGGATTTGTGAAAAAAGCTTTACATGAAGATTGTTTGGATTCTGCTTCTATCATGGACCAACTGCAACAGCAAATAGCAAGTATTGAAAGTCATGATGTTAAAGGTAATGATATTAAGACTTTAGGTGAATGGGATGCGGAGTTTGATAGAGAGCCAGAACTTGAAACTTTACCAACGGGTATACATTGGATTGATTCTACTTTAGATGGTGGTATTAAGTGCGGTAATTTTGTTTTTGGTAGTGGTAAAAAAGAAACAGGGAAAACATATCTTTTTACAACGATTATGGAAAATATGGCAAGTTGTAAAACTAAAGAATATCCAGATGGTATTAAGTGTGGTTTTTTCTCAATGGAGTTTGGTACTAAGCACTATAGGGATGCAGTAAAAGAAAAATATCCCCACAAGGATAATCTTAAAAGAGTTGCTATTTATAAAAATGTTTTTGTTGAACATAGGGTAAATGATATTTCAGAGATTGAAAAAAAAGTAAAAAGAATGGTTAAAAAAGGTGTTAAGTTTATCTTTATTGATTCTCAATTAAGAGTTACAAACGCAGGTAAAGACCAGGCTACAAAAGCTGAAAAATTAGCAGATAGTTTTTCAAGAATAGGAATGATGGCACAAAAGTATGAGATTGTAATAGCTATGATTGTACAAACTTCTAAAGCTGATCATGATGCTGATGAAGTGAGTGTAAAGGGATGTATTGATGCAGACCATGAAGCTTCTTTATGGCTTCATATTAAAAAACAGCAAGATAGTGAACTAAGGGATATGGTTTTTGCTAAGAATAAACAAAACTATAAAAGACCAAAAGTTCTAGTTAAATTTAATCCAATCACTCATGAGTTTAAAAAGATGAATGATGAAACTAAGGAGGGTATACCAATCAATTATGAAGATATGCAGCCGCAGGTGGTGGAGTATGGGAATGATCCTGTATTACCAAAAGATCAAGAAGGGGATTATGAAATCCCTGGAAATTTATTATAAAAAGGAAAAAGTATGTCAAATTATATTTTAATAGGAATTGTATTAGCAGGTATTTATGGGTGGATTATGAACATTATCGAATTAGTAGGTTTTGAAAGTCTTGTTTTTAGTGGAAAAATTATTGTTGCAGTAATTGGAATCTTTGTACCTCCTATTGGTGCAATCATGGGTCTGTTTGTTTGGTAAATAAGTAAAAATTAAAATAAAAAGGAAAGTAAAAAAATGAATATTGGATATGTAAAACACAAAAGTAATGGTGTAGAGGGTGCAGGTAGAAAAGAATGGTTTGAACTAGGTATTAGACCTCCGTTTATGGCGAGTGCAACTTTTTCTATGCACAAGAATAAAAATAAAACAAAAGATAGTGAACCTGATTATAAAATCTGGACAAACTATAACAGAAAAGGTGAACACTTTAGAGGTGTTGAAGTTGGGGCTTTATGGAAGAAAGTTTCTAGGAACGGACAAACAAACTATTTTACAGGAAAAATTGAAACACCTGCAGTTGCTAATGGTGTTTTAAATATCACTTTATTTGAAACTAAAGTATTTGAAAATGATACTGCTGCTGATATTGATTGGATTTATGATGTAAATTGGAAACCTCAAACAAATAACAATTCAAGTGCTAGTTATGGAACAGGTGGATATACAGAACCTACTGCTTACACTTCAAATCCTAATGGTGGCGGTGATATTCCTATTCATGTAGAAAATTCTAATGGTGGAAATATTAATCCAGATGAATTAGCAAAGTATATGTAAGATTTTAAAAATGTTTAAATTTATTTGGAGGGCAGATGTGGAAATGATTTTAAGAGGTTTGGTATCAGTACCAGAGTTGGCTAGACATGCTGAATATCATCCTTCAAGATACGGGAAGAACCAGTTTAATGGCAAAACAGTAAACATTGATGGAGTTAATTATATACCAAAACTATATTTAACTTCTCAAAGAGATATGGTAGCAGCTAAGAAGTGTACAAACTTAGATGATTATTTGCCTTTGAAATATTGTGCTAATTATTTGTTTGGAGTACATGTAAAAACATTATCTGCAAAAGTTAAATTTCAAATAAATACAAAAGAAAAAATTTATGATATTAAAAAAATTTCAAATCAATATTTTTTCAAAATACCAGAAGAATTACAGCAAAAAATGAAAAAACATGTATCTCTTATGATGGTTGATTATAGAAGATTTAATAATTATGAAGATGTAAAAGATAGCTATATTTTTGGAGATAGTTTAATAGTGTTTATGTAGAAAAAGCTTCTAGGTTACTTTAGTCTAAGCCTAGAAACAAGATGTGGTAGTTTTGTATGTGAAAGTATTAAATTAGGCTTTTAAATAAATATAAAGGATTTTTATGAGTATTATGATAACTAAAAGAAGTGGAAATAAAGAAGCTTTAGATATTAGCAAAATACAAAAGCAGACTTCTGAATCTGTAACAGGCTTAGAAAATGTTTCTCAAAGTGAATTAGAACTTGACTCACAAATTCAATTTGTGGAAGGTATGAGTACAGTTGATATTGCAAGTACGATTATTCAAACAGCAGTTAATAAAATAGATATAGATAGACCTGATTGGACTTTTGTATCAGCAAGACTTTTCTTGTATGATTTACATCACAAAGTTGGGAGAAACTTAGATTTAGAAAAAGGTGAACATCCATATTTACATTTTAAAAAATATATTAATACAGGTATCAAAGAGGGTAAACTTTTTCCAACTCTTGCAGATGGTTATAACCTAGATGAATTGCAAGAATATTTAAAGCCGCAAAGAGATTTACAGTTTAATTATCTTGGTATAAAAACTTTATATGATAGATATTTAGTTAAAAATAAAAAAGGTGATGTTATTGAATTACCGCAATTTTTATTTATGAGTGTTGCAATGTTTTTAGCACAAGATGAAGATGATAAAATGGCAAGAGCTAAACAGTTCTATGATGTACTATCTAAGTTTGAAGTGATGGTGGCTACTCCTACACTTGCAAATGCTAGAACAAATAGGCATCAATTAAGTTCTTGTTATGTTGGATCTAGTCCTGATAATATTGAAGGTATTTTTGATGCTTACAAAGAAATGGGTTTATTATCTAAGTTTGGTGGTGGTATTGGTTGGGACTATAACCTAATTAGAGGACAAGCTTCTGATATTGATAATACACCAGGTGCAGCAGGTGGTACAGTACCATTTTTAAAAGTTACTAATGATGTAGCTATTGCAGTTGATCAATTAGGTGTAAGAAAAGGTGCTATTGCTGTTTACTTAGAACCATCACATTTAGATATTTTAGATTTTATTGATTTAAAAAAGAATAGTGGAGAAGAACGTAGACGTGCACATGATTTATTTCCTGCTTTATGGATTGGTGATGATTTTATGGAAGCGGTTGAAGCTGATGATGATTGGGATTTATTTGCAAAAACTACTGATACTATTCCTTCAAAAACTGTAAAAGCAAAAGAGTTATGGAAAAAGATTTTGACTTCATACTTTGAAAGTGGAAGTCCTTTTTTATGTTTTAAAGATACTGCAAATAGAGCAAATCCAAATAATCATGTTGGGAAGATTAGAAGTTCTAATTTATGTACAGAGATTTTCCAAAATACTGAACCTGATAAATATATGGTTAAAGTATGGGATGATGAAGATGGATATATTTTATTTGAAGAAAATGAAGATGTATTGTTAGCTGATTATTCAGTAAAAAAAGCAAATAAAATCACTTCACTTGATAGTATCATGGTAACACCATCATCAAATGATGAAGAAGATGTTGTTATGAAAGTTTACAATGTAGAGAAAGAAAGAATTGCAGGTAAAACAGCAGTATGTAACTTGGCTTCTGTAAATCTTTCAAGAATAAATACAAAAGAAGATATGGAAAGAGTTATTCCAATTGCTGTACGAATGTTAGATAATGTTATTGATTTAAACTTCTATCCTTTGAAAAAAGTAAAAGATACAAACTTGAAATCAAGAGCTATTGGACTTGGTGTAATGGGTGAAGCTCAAATGTTAGCAGAAAAACAAATCATGTTTGGAAGTCAAGAGCATTTTGAATTTATTGATGAAACTATGGAAATATTTTCATACAACACTATCAAGGCTTCTATGAACTTAGCAAAAGAAAGAGGTGCTTACCCTGATTTTGAAGGTTCTAAATGGTCAAGAGGTGATATGCCTGTAGCTAGTTCAAATGTAGCAGTTTGGGATTTAACACCAAAAAATAGTAAAGAACTTGATGTTGAAATGTGGGATGAGTTACGAAAAGATGTAATTGAAAATGGTGTAAGAAATGGTTATATGATGGCAATAGCACCTACATCATCTATTTCAATTTTAGTTGGTACTACGCAAGCTATTGAACCTGTATATAAAAGAAAATGGTTTGAAGAAAACTTATCTGGACTTATTCCTGTAGTTGTTCCAAACTTATCACCTGATACTTATGAATTTTATAAACCTGCTTTTGAAGTAGATCAATTTGATATTGTAAAAGCTGCAGCTATTAGACAAAAATGGATTGATCAAGGTCAAAGTACAAATATCTTTGTAGGTGCAGATAAAGCTAGTGGAAAATACTTAAATGATATTTATATGTTAGCTTGGAAGTTAGGTTGTAAATCAACTTATTATTTAAGAAGTCAAAGTCCAGAAGCAAATGATAATGTAGAAGATAGAAGTCTTGAATGTAGTGGGTGTCAATAATGAAAAAAGAAATATATAATCCAAAATCAACAGAAACTCTTAATCAAAGAAGAGTTTTTGGGGGTAATCCAGATGGAATGATAAACTTCACTAGAATGAAATATGAGTGGGCTTTAAATCTTTGGGACACTATGGAGGGTAACACTTGGTTTCCTAAAGAAGTAAATATGAGTCAAGAGGCTAAAGATTATAAACTTTTAACAGTTCCAGAAAAGAGAATGTATGATTTGGTTTTATCGCAGCTTATTTTTATGGACTCTTTACAGACAAATAATCTAATGGATAATATAAATCCATTTATAACTGCACCAGAAATCAATGCTTGTTTGAGTAGACAATCATACGAGGAAGCAAATCATAGTAAATCTTATGCAGTTATGGTTGAGTCTATTTCAGATAACACAGATGCTATTTATGATATGTGGCGAACTGATGAAAAGTTACTTGCAAAAAATACTTATATTGCAAATATTTATAAAAATCTATCAGGTGAAGTTACAGATGAAAAAATAGTTTTAGCTTTAGTTGCAAATCAATTACTTGAAGGTATATATTTTTATACAGGTTTTGCATCTATGTATGCACTTGGTAAATCTGGAAAGATGCTAGGAAGTTCACAGATGATTAGGTTTATTCAAAGGGATGAAGTAACACATCTTTTGCTTTTCCAAAACATGATAAATAGTGTACGAAAAGAAAGACCAGAATTATTTACCAAAGAACTTGAAAATAAAATCAGAACTATGTTCAAAGAAGCAGTAGAACTTGAAGCTGATTGGGGAGCTTATATCACGCAAGGACAAATTTTAGGTTTTACGGATGCTATTATCACTCAATATGTGCAATATTTAGCAGATAAAAGACTTGAAGCAATTGGCTATAAAGCAGAGTATGGAGAAAAACACCCTATCTCATGGGTTGATGGTTTTGCATCATTTAATGACCAAAGAACGAACTTTTTTGAAGGTAATGTAACAAACTATTCAAAAGGATCTATTAGTTTTGATGATTTCTAGTGTTAGAAACAAATTTTGTCATGTTCCAACTTGCAAAAAAAAGTTGTCAAAGGCAAATAAGGTAAAAAACAGATTGATATGTAAAACTTGTTTTAAAAAACAAAAATCAGATTATGACCATGTTAGAAAAGAAGTAAGAAGAAGGGAAATTAAAACTTACACTCACAAGTGTAAGTTTTGTTTAGATGAATTTGAATCAAACGTACATAATAAAAGCTATTGTAATGATGATTGTAAAAGAAGATATGCAAATATAGTAAGAAAGGTCAAAAGAAGAAATGAATCAAAATAAAGAAGAAAAAGTAATAGTTAAAGATTCTAACTATTACTATGGTTTAGAGATTATAAAATATAAAACATTTGAGTATGAAGATGTTTTGTATATCAAGATATTAGCTGCTAAAAAGCTTTTAAAAGTATTAGTTCATGATGAAAATATGGAAGATAAGCATAGAATCAATGATGTTATAAAAGCAATAAAATTTAATGAAAAGTTGCTTTTAGAGTTAGGTTATAGTTTAGCAGATATAACACATAAAATAAATAAATTACAAGGAAAAGAAGATGTTTAAAGTTTTAGATGAAGCTTGTGAACCTGTAAGAGCTACAGAGTTTAGTGCTTATGTAGATTTATGTTCAAGAGAAGAAATGATTATTCGCCCAAGTGAAACAAAGATTGTACCTTTGGGAGTGATTATTGATTTAGATAAATTAAAAGAGGAACTATCTTTTAACTATGGTACAAAAAGTGAAGCAGCAGAAGAATCTATGTTTAAAACTTTTATGAGTTCTAACTATCTTGAAGTAGCTATTAGAAGTTCTTTAAGTGCTAAATATGGTTTAGTTATTGCTAACGGAAGCGGTAAAGTTGATCTTGACTATCCAAAAGAGCTTGGAGTGATTATTCATAATCCTATAAAACATAGTGATAAAAACTCTTTAGAACCTAATTTTTTAATCAAAAAAGGAGATAGAGTTGCTCAATGTACACTTGTTCCTCATAATGGTTGGGCTATGGGATATGAATCAAAAGAAAAAAGAACAGGTGGCTTTGGAAGCACAGGTAAATAATCAAATAAAAAATCTATAAATTTAAAGTGAGATAACCTTTACGAGATATTTTTATGTTTATATACAAACATAAAATCGAAAAGGTTATTTACATGGAACTTACAACAAATGTATATGTTCAACTAGCAGCAGCAGATGAAGAATATGCAATTTTAAATACAGACACTAGCAAAAAATCAATACTTTTAGTAGTTAAATCAGATACACAACCAACTTTTAATAATGCAACAAATGATAATGCTTTTGAAATAAAACATGATCAAAGTCTAACATCTACAAACTTACCAGGGCCTATTTGGGGAGCACCTTTAAATAAATCAGTTAGATTTGCAATCCAGAAGTGGAGTTAGTATAAATGGAAACACTTGCAGCTTTTTTCTCTAAGCACTTTTTTATAATTGTATGGGTTACTACTCTTTCAGTTTTTGGAGCAGTAACAAACTATATTAGGAAAGCTAGAGCAGGAAAGATTGAGAGATTTTCAATATCTGAACTAATAGGAGATATTACGATCTCTTTCTTCTTAGGAGTTGTAACGTTTTTGATATGTAAAGGTGCAGGTGTTGATGATTACATTACAGCAGGAATCATTGGACTTGTTTCACACATGGGTACCCGAGGTATTGTGATTGTTGAAGATGCTTTATCCCAAATAATGCCTAAGTTAATTACTAAATTTTTTGGTACTAAATAATGAATTTTCTACTAAATAAAACAGTAATAACAATAATTGTAACACTTTTGTTATCTATATATTCAGCTTATCAAACTAAAAGAGCTAACAATCAAGAGGCCTTAAAAGAAGAAGCATTTAAGAACTTAGAACTTGCAGAAAAAACATATCAAGAAAATATTGAAATAGAAAAAAAGTTTTCTTTTGCAGAAGGTCAAGCTCAAGCGAATAAAAAAGTAGTAATAAAAAATACACAAGTTTTAAAGAAAGCAATCCAAAAAAGAGGAGAAATCAAAAATGAAGATGATAGTAATTTTACAGTTTTTAGTTTTTAGTTTTCTTTTTAGTGGATGTGCAGAGAAACAAGTGATTATCAAAAAAGAAGTGGTATGTATCGAACAGCTACTTATTCCAAGAGTTACTGCAGACATTAGAATATATCCTGCTGACATAGAAGTCGCGATTGCTTACAAAGAAAGTACAGATAGTGCATTTGGTTTTTACGAAAAGCAAGTTAAAACAAACAATAAATTATGTGAAAAAATAGGAGTAGAAAATGAATAATATTTTCGACAATAGATTTGGTTTAAATAATATCTTTCCAAATTCTAGCAAAAAGATTGATTTATCACTATACAAATTCACAACTTGGACACCATTAGTTCAAGACAATAAAAACTACTCAAAAAATGAAGGTTCAGAGCAAAATATAGCTTGGTATGGTAGTCGATATTTAGATTTTCAAGGGAATCAGAGTATAGAAATAGAAATACAAAATTCTGAAATAAGTACTATCTTTTTTGCAGGTATTATAAAAGAAGATGGTCCTATTATTGGGTACTCTGAACATTGGAGTGCTTACGTGCAATGTTGGAGCTATAAAACTGGTGTTCGTCTTGGCAGTACACCAATTGATTTTTCGTATGTAATCCCTCAAAATGAGTATGTTTTAGTTTTAATAGATGTTGATGCTAATAACTTAGAAATTAATTTACACTTAAATGGAGTTCTAGTTGAAACTATGCCTTACAATGGTATACAACAAAGTATGATAAATAGAATTGGTAGTAATGTAACTTCACTTTTAGATGGACAGTTAGACTATCTAGGGGTACTTGACAAAAGATTAACAGCTCAACAAATAGAATTACAAAACTCAAACCCAAATGCTTTTTACGATAGTTGTGTTAATCCAAGTGGAGATTTATATAACAACACTTTATTTGCTACAGACTTTGGTGTGAATGATGGATATGTTTCTGATGATAGGAATGTGAGTGTTGGGAGTGAGTTGATTACGAATGGTGATTTCAGCAACGGGACAGCAAATTGGGATAGGTTAAATAATTCTGTTGTGATAAATGGTGTTCTTGTTACTGATGGTAGCACCTTGGAAACAACAATACCATCGCCATCTGTTGGTGTAATTATTGGAGAGACATACATTGTTAGTTATGAAATAAAAGAATATACATCGGGGCAAGGGTATAGAATAGTAGGTGGAGGTATATATCCTTATAGGCAAACTTCTATAGGTGTGCATACGGATATAATAACTGCAACTATCACAACGACAAATTTTGAGCTAGACACTAGAGATACAATAGGAAAGATAGACAACATCTCAGTTAAACCAATCTCAAACATCTACCCAATACTAAACTACTCGCCAACAATGCGAACAAACTTTACAGCTCAACAAAGTGGATTGAATAGAGTATTTAGAGATGTTAATGATTTAGGTTTTTATGATGGATTGAGAAGTGTTCCTAAAGGGGATGGTGTTAGTTATGGAGATACTGGTTGGATTCCAAGTGCTGATGAAGATTGGACTTTGGAAGGTGAATTATCTCTTTCAGATATAGTAGTTGATGAATACTCTAAGTATTTTGGAAATGATGTTATATATGCAGAACGAAGACCTGATAATAATCAAAAAATGAAAATACAGGTTTACGACAAAGCAACACAGCCTAGTGGTTTAGCATTTGGGAAACATATTATACATATATGTTCTGACGGTAGAATCTTTTTAGACAAAGTAAAAATAGTAGTAGCAGGAGCGATAAAAGAAGAGTCATTAAAACCATTATGGCTATGTGCATCTTCTAGCTCACCAGCTGTTAATTTCTCAAATGATGACATTACATTATTCAAGATACACAAAAAACTATTAACAGATGAAGAAATACAAGCACTATAAAAAATAACAAAAGGATTATTAATATGATAGAAGAAAACTTAGAAGAAGCAAATAAAAGAATAGAAGAACTTGAAAATATTATACAAGATAATCAAAACAAATCTCACATTAGAGAGATAGTTACAAATACTATTGAAGCAAGTGTAGATTTACTTCAAGTACAAGTACCTTTCGCCGACTTTAAAAATGAAGATGGAAGTTTTAAAACTATTCCAGAATTTTGTCAAGTTACAAATAGAACTTATACTTTAAATGAAGATAAAACTAGGTTTACTTTTGGCTATGAACTTTCTTGGAGTAAAAATGTGTATGGTTCTCTTGAGGGATATCTAAATAATTTATATGGAAAAGTAGATGCTAAAGATGATTTCCTTAAGACAGAGGAGAATTACTTTAACATCTTGACTTATAGTGAAAGAAAAGAATTTCTTAAAGTTAATCCGAATTGGGTAAGTGAATAATGGATTTTGTATTAGCTTCACTAATAACACTAGGGATTGTTTTCTTAGTGTTATTAGGATTGATTGTTAGGATTATCTACAAGAGAAGTAGGAATAAGTTAAAAGTAAAATACACAAACAAAGAAAGTATTTTTATGAAAATTAATAAAGTCATAGGAAGGTAAAGATGGAAAAATCTATTTTAGTTAAAAAATTTGAAACTGATATGCAAAAAAGGTCAAGAACTATGAGGTTTCTTTTAGTGTTTGATCAAATGCTAAATGTTCTTTTTTGGAATGGTTCACAAGATGAAACTGTATCAAGTCATATAGGTAGAAAAGTAAATGAAAATAGAGCCACTTGGTTTGATAAAAGGCTTTGTTGTTTTCTTTCAAAGTTTGAAGACAATCATTGTAAAAAGAGTTTAGGAGAATAAAATGAAACTAGGAATTGTAGTAGGTCATTCAAAAGAAAAACAAGGTGCTTACAATAAAGACCTTGACATTACAGAGTATTACTTAAATGAAGATTTAGGTAAAGCAGTTCTTGATGTATGTATTGAAAGAAATATCCCTTCTGTGCTAGTTTACAGATTAAACGGATATTCAAAGCTTCCAAATGAAATCAATGCTTTGGGTGTTGATTACTGTATTTGTTTACATCACAACGCAAGTGGAAAACGAAGTGTAAATGGTACTGAAACTTTATATTATACAAGAAGCGAAACAAGCAGAAGATTTGCTCAAAAAGTTAATGATAGCATGGTTAAGACTTTAGGCTTTAGAGATAGAGGATTACTTCCAAGAGAAAAAGGTAATGGTGTTCATGTACTAAAGAATACTTCAATGCCTTGTATCTTAGTAGAGCCTTACTTTATGAGTAACACAAAAGCAGTTGAAAACAGAGATACAGTAGCTTTAGCAAATGCCATTATTGATGGTTATTTAGAATTTTTAGGAGAATAAAATGATTACACTAAGAACAACAGTTGCCATTCCAGTAGGTGCTAAATTCAACATATACTATGATTTTTCAGATAGTAATGGTGGTGGTCCTATGGATTTTGCAGGTAGAACGGGTACTTTAAAGATAAAAAATATTTTCAAAGATGCTGATAATAGCGATTTTATTGAATGTCCTGATTGTATAGATGTAGAGCCTTTAGATAGTGAGGGGAATAACATCAAATCAAGAATACAGTTTAATATAGATAGTCAATACACTTCACAATTAGAAATTCCTGATAACGAGAAAGACCCTTATGGGGAAAGTGGAGTTTATGCAATAGCACAAGTTACTTTTGACAATGGAGAAATTCCAATCATTTTAAAAGTTAAGCCTATAAAGACTATCTAATGAGTGCAAATATCATCAAAGAGGGAATGACTGTAACCACACAATCAGGTTTTAATGTAGTATCAAAAAAAGGTACAGTTACAACTAACTATGATGGATTACAAGTTATCCCTGCATCACTACTAAAGAATATATCTTTAAATTCTGTTCCAAGTGTAATACAAGAAGCAATTGATAAAGCTAAGCTTGATGCAACAACAGAAACTTTAGCAAATAGTATTATTACTGATCTAAGAAACGATATTGATTCTCTTGAAGATGGTGTATACAAAAAACAATACATTGACAATAGTTTAACTTACTTAGAGCAAATCATAGGTCAAAAAGTAGATGAAACAACAGTTGCAGCAATAGCAGATGCTAGAACAGTTTTAGCTTTAGATGGATATGCAACTACGAATGATATTACTTTACTAAATTCCAGAGTTGGAAATAGTGAAACATCTATCTTTAATCTTAGTGAAACAATCAATACAAACGATGAAGCACGAGCCTTACAGATCGCAGAAGTTGAAGCTAGTGTAAATGAAAATCTTGCAAACTATTCAGATGTGTTGGATTTAACAGTTGATGAAGATGGAAATGTAAAAGCAGAAGCGATTGAAACTTTATCAACAGAAGTAGGAAATCAAAGCATTGAAATCCAAGAAACAAAAACAATTGCACAAGATGCAAATGGAAAGTGGGAAGCTAACGCAGGGATTTTAATCACAGATAATGATGGAAAAATCACAGGTATTCACGCAAAAGCTAATAATGATATAAGCGAAGTTGTAGTTAGTGCAGATAAATTTAAAATTGAATCAGCAATTGGTACACCTTTTTCAGTAATCAATGGAGAGATTTATAATAATGGAAAAGTAAACTTTACTAAAAATCCTACTATTGCTACTAAAGATGATTTATTGTCTGTAAATAAAACTCTTTTTACAAATACAGAATCAGATTTGATTATGAGTCAAGCAGGTACAAACCTAAGCTTAGAGATTCAAAACATTGCAAACTATACAAACAATGATTCTTTTACTATTGAAACATCACTTTCATATAAAGATGGTTGTATCTTTTCTTTTCAAGTCAATAGTTTAGATGCTTTAACAAGTAGTCAAGAAGGTCAATTTTTTACAGTTAGTTTGGTTGATATTAACACAGGTACAGAAGATTTAGCTTTTTCATGTTTTTTTTACATAGATAATACTAACACTACAATTATGACTGCCTACTATGCTAGTTCTGCTTTATATCAAAAGTATATAGATGATAATCCTGGAAGTGATTTCTATGATGCATATTCTTTTTATGATTTTAAAAAAGATGAAAACGGAGATTGGAAAAGTATATATGAAAGTTTAAATGACATAATTACTTTTGTTTATGATGATAATAATTTGATTATTCAAGAAAATGGAATCGAGAGAGGACGTGCCGAAGTTGGTGCTAATAAAACATATAAAGCAACAGTAACAGCAAGTATTTATAAAGACCTTGGATCAAATGATTTAAAAAGTGGTGTAAACCTTGAAATTAATAAATGGGATAGATATTATAATAATACAAATCTTGTAAGTGAAATCGCAGATGTAACACAAAGTTTAACAGCATTAACTGTATCAACAGCACAAGAACAATTTTCATTAAACACAAAAATACTTGAAGAAGCACAAGAAAGAGCAGAACAAGATGCAATTATTGATAATAAAGTAACAGATGAAGAAACTGCAAGAATCAATGCTATAACTACTGTTCAAGAAGAATACAAAAACTATACAAATATTGTTGCAAAAGCTTTAGCAGATGAAGTGATAACTACAGAAGAACAAGCTGAAATAAGTGTAGCTTGGGATTCTGTTCAGTCTGCAAAAAATAGACTTGCAAATATCGAAACGCAATTAAGCGAGATTGATAAAGTAGAAGATATCAATTGGCAAACAGAAGTTCAAAATGCAATCAATAGTGACTTAACAACTATTGATGGTGGGAAGATTGTAGCTACACAACTATTGATTGATAGTATAAATGCACTAGGCACTATTCAAGCAGCAGAATTAATTGCAGATACAATTTATGGTAAAAAACTTGTTGGATCTATAATAGAAGGAGCAGTTATTAGAGCTTCATATTTAGATTTAAATTATGGTTTACGATTACTAACAGATTATATTATCTCAATTTCAACTTATAATGCAAATCCTTCTTTATATATTGATACAGTAGTCGCTGACAATCAAAGAAGAATCCCAACAACAACAGAAGCCTACGAAGAATCACAAACTAAAACATTAAATAGCGGACAAAGTTTGTATGGAAAAATATGGGCTTGGAAAATTGCAAATGTAGACAGTAATATTAAAGCAAGAATCGCAAGACCTACTTTTATTTCAAGTTTTGAATTTCAATTAGTTAAAGCATCAGGTGGAGCAGTAAACTTCTCATTAAAAATAGGTGGAAGTGAAATAGGAAAAATATATTCATCAGGATATACTCTTTATTTTACATCTTCTTATGCAACAAACAAAAGCATAAGACTTCCTTCTACTGCTACAAGTGCTACCTCTTTGGCTTGGAATAAAAGAACAGAGTACAGAACTAAAAGTGGCACATTTAGCATACCTATCTTTAATATGTCAATAGTTTGGGAAAATACTTCTTATTTTGAAGATCCAGGTGGAGATGATGGACAATTTGATTTAATCTCATCAGCCTACACAGCAACAGTAACTGTTCAAGCTAATTCTTCTAAACTTCCATTTGATTGGAATAGCGGAAGAATAGAAATAAAAAATAATACAGCAAATAGTACGGTTGTAGCAAAATTAGACCCATCATTATATATTAATAATATGATAGGGTAAAAAACATAAGGAAAATAAAATGTCATTTAATAAACTAACAACAGCAGATGTAACAAAAATTAACAAAGTCTTAAAAGATGAGTTTAAAGATGAAATAAAGAGTGCTTTATCAGATATGAAAGAATACTTAGCAAATACTAAGTTATCAGAAGAAGATAAGGTAAAAAGATATGCTGAATTTTCGGCAAACATAACAGCAAGTATGATAAGCGAATGTGGTCAATTATCAGTAAATTTTGTAGTGCAAGATGCACAACTTCATTCACAAGGCTTGGTTAATACTGCACAGATTGATGTGTTTAAAAAGCAAAGTTTAGAATCTGTACAAAATGAATTAATCAAAAAAGAAGAAGTGAAAATAAAACAAAAAGAACTTGAAGTTGCAACAAAAGAACTTGATTCAATTAAATTCAAGTTGATGCTAGAAGCAATGAAAGCATCTGTATCAAGTGATTTAACAGTTGCTCAATCACTAAGTGAAGCTAGAAAAAGTGGTGCAAGTGTAACTAAAGATGTTAAGAGTGCAGTCCTACCAATTACAGGGCAAACAATCTCTTATCCTAAACTTACTTTTACAGCTGCAAGTGCTACTGATAAGACAAGTGGAGAGATTGGCATTAGAATGGCTTTATGGGAGAAACAAACTAAAACTTTCAACGATCACTCTAAAGTTCAAATAGCTTCAAACTTAACAAACTTAGCAGGAATAGGACTTGATGCAGGGGTAACAAATATCGCAGGATTAATGAACACTATTAAAACGATAGGCGAAGATGTAACATCCATACCTTTCAATTCAACTTTTTCTACAATAGAATCGTCATAGGCTTAAACTATGGCGAATCTATCAAAATTAGTTACTTATCGTGGAGATTTTTTATCTGCTAAAATCGCATATAATCGTGAGGAAAGAAAATCCTTGCGAAAATGGAAACGAGATTTACTTAAAGTATGGGATTTAAGACCCATTACTCTTTGGGATGGCGGCTATAAAAATGATGGAGTAAGAAAAGCTTTAGGAATTGAAGAAAACTTTTTAGAAAGCACGAAAAATCTTAAATGGTTTGGTGTTGAATTAAAACCATCAATAAATGCTGATAAAATTGTTGCTTTAAATGAAGATAATAAGGATTATTTACGGGATAAGTGCCTGGATGTATTTAATACTTATGGAAAGAAAATCAAAGTTGCTTATAGTGATTCTAGTTCATACGATTATAAAATATTTAAAGATGGTATAGAAACTGATTTCGAGGGCGAAGATGATGAAGAGTTAGCTACTTTACTTTATGGTCGATTGATAATGTATATGGTGGATAATGATAGTACAGATACCGAAGATACTTGGAGTGATGTAAATCCAAATGAAATAGACTATTGGAACGGAGATGCTAGAAGTAGTCTAAAATACTTTACTTATGAATTTACCAATGTTGATATTCTAAAAGTAGTAAATGATAGATTGTTTGTAAAAAGAACCTATAGAACCATTCAAAATAATACAAGATATGGACTTGGTGGAGATGATGGAGATGGATTTTATACAGATGATGATAGAACGATAATAGTATACGTTAAAACTATTGATACAGAACTTGCAAATAAACTTTTAGATAACGGAAATGTAGATAATCTCATATTAAATGGAATAGACAATTTATTTTGGAATCCTTCCACTAAAAGCTATGAAGTTGATTATGAAGCTATAAAAGCTTTACCCCCAAGAGAATTTATGCTGTTTATCCAAACTCACTTAGGTACTTTTCAAAAAATTAAAAAGAAATGGTATCAGTCGGGATTGTTTGGGATGATATTACTTATTATAGTTGTAGTAATCGTAGTTTTATCGCAGCAATACTATTTGCTTACAGCTGCACAAGTAGGAACAGTTTTAATGGTTGCAGGAACAGCATTATCCATAACGGGTGCTTTAATAGGAAATAAAATATTAGTAGTGGGTGGGCAAATTATGGCTTTGGCAGGTGCTGGAATTGATGTTAGTCAAGCATATCTTTCGCAAGAAGCATTAATTGAAACATACACACAACAAATGATTGCAGCAGGTGTTGAACAAGGAGCTATGACAACAGCGATTTCTATTCTTGAAAATGAACTATTGACAAATACTTTATTAAGTGTAGGAAAATTAGGACTACAAACATATTCTAGTTTTACAGGAAGTGAAGAAACTATTTTAGAAGAAGCAACAACACCACAAGATGAATTAAATGTAATATATACTGCTGAAAATGAACAATGGGATTTTGTAAATAAGCACTTTCCAGAATATTATATGGCTGATAAAATGAAGATTATGTGATACTTTTTAAAACTTAAAATACTACTCAATATATACAAAAAAAGGATATTTGGCTTCAAATGTCCTTTTTTTATGCCTTTTTTTTACAAATTTAAAGTGAGATAACCTTTACGAGATATTTAAATGCTTTATTACCTTATTGAAACAAAATTTAAAATTAATAAGGAAATAAATATGTCAGGATTATTTAGTTTAACAGAAGTTGGTGTAAAAACCGAAATCGCAAAAGATGTAACTCTTGCAGTTGTAGAAGATTCTATCTTCAATCAATTTATGGGTACAGGTGCAAATGCACCAATCAAAACACAAGATGAAACAGGGAATATCAAAGGTTTAGCAGATATTAGACTTAGAGCAAATTTAAGATCTGGTGGTGTTAAAGGTAACGCAGATTTTGATACAAACAGAGGTACTTTGTTAAATCTTTATCAAAGAGTTGCTTTAGATACTTTTGGTAATTCAGTTGAATCTGGTGAAGCTATTAAGATTTCTAATCAAGTGAAGTTTATCTCTTTTAGGGAAGATGCTAAAGATGGTTTAACAGAATCTGAAACAGATAAGATGGATAGAATTATTCTATCAAGAGCTTGTGCGGATGCAACTTGTATTGTTCCTGCAGGTCATAGAGGTGAAATAAATACTTCATCTATTAAAACTACAGATTATTTAACAGTTGCAGATGTAGAAGAAGCAGTATCAGTTGCTAAATCTGCTAAAGATGCACAAGGAAATCCAAAACCAAAAATCACTCCATACAAAACTATCATGTCTACAGATATGCATGGTGTAAAAGTTAAGAGAAAGATTTACTTAATGTTCGTTGGTGAAGCATCTGCTTATAACTTAAAACAAGATCCAAGATGGGAAGAAAAACAAAAAGCTGCTGCTGATATTGGTATCAACTCAACTTTATTTACAGGTCAATTAGGTGTTATTGATGATTGTATTTTAATTGAATTAAACACAGTTACAGATGAATACGCAGGTATTTATACATCGTCTGATACAGGTTTTGATGGTCAAGACTTTAGTGTTTATGAAGGTGCTTCATCTGCTGAAACTGAAATCAATGTTTTAATGGGTGCAACAGCTATGGTTATGCCTATGGATGATGGTTTTAACTACTATGAAGAGAAATACGACATGGATAGAAAAGCAAGAGTTGGTATTGATAGAAATATGGCTATTGAAAAAGCTAAGTTTGTTGGTAAAACTCCTGCTGAAATTGCATCACCTTATCACAATAAAGATTTTGGTGTATTAATCTTACCTGCATCTTCTGCTAAGAACCAAGGATAATATAGAGTCTACGGACTCTATATATAAAGGAAAAATCAATGATACATTTTAAAAGAGGATTTACAGCTATTACTTTTTGTGGTGAAGAACCTGTAAAAGTACGAGAGCTTTTAACTACTCCTGTTTCTATGGTAAAAAAAGGTGATATTTTAATCACAGATGTTAAGACTGCAAAGTTTTTAAGCAGACCTGGTAAAGATTTTGAAGAGTTTGATTTAAATGAAAATGATTTAGAAGATACTCAAATGGTAGAACAAATTACTGATGAAGCGGTTGCTAAAATAAAATCTTTAACAAAAGATAATTTAGAGCTTGAAAATCAACTAAAAGTTTTAGAAGATGAAAAGCAAGACTTAGAAATGAGAATTGCAGTTGAAATTGAAGAACTTAAAAAAGAGAATGAAGAATTAAATCTTAAACTTGAAGCAAAGCCAAAAACAAGAACTAGAAAAACAACAACTAACAAAGAGAGAGAATCTTAATGTTAGTTGTACCAAATACTTTTATAGAAGATTGTAAACCAATCATAGAAAAGCAAACAGGTAATGATATATATAAAAATGAAACATTACTTACATATTTGAAAAGAGCATATATTCAACTTCAAAAAGATTATCCTTTGTTCCAAACTAACAAAGAATTAACAGCAGTTAATGATGGGTTTGAATATAACTTAGAAGATGAAGTTTTAGACATAGTTTCTTTAGTAAATAACAAAGAAATTTACTCAAAAATTAGAGTTGATAAGTTTTTTGAAAAATACTCTTCTCAAAGTTGTAATAAAAATATTTTTACATTAGATATGGATGTTTTATATATCTATCCCAAAACAAAAGCAGAAGATAAAATTGAAATTTTTTATAAGTATGCAAAACCTTTAGGTGCAATTGATGAAGAGTTTACTTTACCTCTTCTTTTAACAGAAGCTTTAAGATATTGCTTTTTAAGTAAGTTTTTTGAAGAAATGCCTAAAAGAGAGGGTGATAGTTATGTTGCACTTGATTTACACTATTACAAACTATATGAAAAAGAAGTTGCTTATGCACAAAGACAATTAAAAACTAGACATAAAAATATTACATCAAATTTTCAAAGAATATAAGGAATAAACATGGAAACAGGTTTTTTAAACAGCTTAATGAATGGAGCTTCAACAGTAGGAACTAATATAGCAGATTTTACAACAGATTTATTTAAAAATGGTTCATGGTTAAATACTGCATTTAGTAACGATAACTTTTCTACTACAATGAAAGGTCTATCTAGTGGTTTTGATGCTTATTCAAAATATGGTGCTGCACAAGCAAAAGAAAAAAATGATGCTAAGATTTTTGCTTTACAAGAGGACCAATACAAGGATTATTTAACAGATAAAGATGATGAAAAGAAAAGAATAGCATCTATAGATAACTCTTTTGGTTCTGTTTGGGGAGCATAATATGTTTGATAATACAGTCCAATTAAAGTATTGGTTTGATGAATCTTTAGAGATATTAGAATCTTCAAGAAAACTAGCTAGACAAACTTTAGAATATAAAGAGGGTGAACAGTTAGCTAATGATATTAAAATGACTCTTACATCAAGAGGACAGCCTGAACAATATGAAAATAATATCCAAAAGTTTGATACAAAGATTGTAGGTTTTCAAGATACTAGACAAACTCAAATAGGTATCTTTGGTAGACAAACAGAAGATAAACTAGCAGCTAGGATTTTAAAAGATATTATTAGAGCTATTCAAGATGAAACACATTTTGAAGTTGAAAAAGAAGCATCTAATGAGGATATGAGATTTGCAGGTTTTGCAGCACAAGAAATCAAAATCCAAGTTAGTGAAGAAAAAGATTCTTTTGGTAGAGAATTAAAAGACTTAAAACCTATAAACCTTCCTTCAAGTGAATGTTTTTTAGATCCATTTTCAAAGCAAGAAGATTATAGTGATGCTAGACACTTTACACAAGCTTTTTTTGTAAACAAAGATGAACTATATGCACTAGGATTTGATGAAAAAGATATAGATAAATTGCATACAAATAACTATCTTGATACTTCTTTAGATGAACTTGATATTTCATATACTAGCTATAGCGATAGATATTTACTTTGTTATACATGGTATAAAAAATGGGACAGTAAAGAAAAGAAGTTTAAGTATTTTTATTGTTATTGGAGTGATTCAGTTATCTTAAAACAAGAGAAATCACCTTTTGAAGATGTAATAGATGGTTTTCCAATCATTGTAGAGTTTTTAAGAAAAAAGAAAAACAGAAGTAAAAACATCAAAGGTTATGCAGGTATTTATAAGGATCTTATTTGTATTCAAAATGCAATTAATCATGCAAAACTAAAACTATACAATATGCTAGGAAATATCAAAGTATTAGTAGAAACTGATGCAGTTGATGATATAGAACTATTTAAAGATGAATATAGTCTTGACAACTCAATAGTTGAAGTTGATAAAATATCTGGAATCAAAGACATAAGACAGCATACAGAATATCAACAAATCATGAACATAATTGTAGATGCTAGAAATCAAATGAAAGAAATCTTAGGTTTTAATGATGAACTTTTAGCAGTTGCTAACAATAGACTTTCTGGTGAAGCTATTGAAAAAAGACTTGGTACGGGTACTTATGGTTTAGCTGATTATTTTAAAGCATGTTCAAGACTTCAAAAAAGAACTATTGAAACTATGATCCCACTAATCATAAAATATTATGATGCTACAAGAGTTGTAAAGATTATCGAAGCAGATGATAGTATCAAATACTTTACTATAAATGAAGCTGATAAAGATGAAAACGGATTTATCAACTATGAACCTGTAGGTGATGGAATGGTTGCACCTAAGATGAAAAATACTATTACTATTGACAAATATGATTTAGTATTTAAAGAAGAAGCTAAAGAAGTTACAAGTGCAAATGAAAGGTATAGATTAAATATTGAAATGCTTAAACAAGTTCAATCTATGAATCCACAAGTTGCAGAAGAGTTACTTCCAGATGTAATCAAAGACTCAAATGCACCAATAGCTGAAAAGATTAAAACTATACTTGAAAATCTTAAACAAGCACCGCAACAACAAAGTACAGAAGAACAATTGAAGTTAGCAAAAATAGCTAGTGATATTGATCTTAATAAAGCAAAAGCTAGTTATCAAGGTGATAAAAATGCAGTTGATATGCTAAGAATACAGCAATCATCTGCAAGTAGCCAACAATCAAATACTGTAAAACAAAATAAAGTCCTAATGGATGCTATGAAAGGAGTTAGTTAATGGCAACAAGTAAATATGATCAACAGTTTGATTTTACACCATTTTTAAGACAAGAAATATCAACAGCAAATAGAGGTGGAGCAATTGCTGATATATTTAAAGCAGTTGCAGATACTAATGATGGATATGGTAACAATGCTGATGCAAAACTTTTAGGTAATTTAGCAGATGAAACTAATAAAAAGAATATTTTAAAAGATGCTTTTTATAATAGTGAAAATGCAATAACAGCAGGCAAAATTGTAGATGGAAATATTGATAGAGCAAATCAATTAGAACAAGTAGCAAGAGCGGATAAAGAGTATCAATACAATCAAAATACAAGAGAAGCTAAGAATGATGCTTTAAAAATGACAAAAGAAGATTTTTTTGATTTTTATGATGGTGAAAATTATGATAGTGGGGTAATAAGCCAATTATTCAATAATAAAGAAGATAGAGTTTATACACTTGACCAAAGAGAAAAGAAAGCAATAGCAGATGCTTTAGCATTAAAACAAGCAAAAGCCGCAGAAGCAAGAAGAATCGCTAAATATAACTATGATATGAGAGTTAGAAAACAAAATGAAATTAAAAATAAACAAATTAATAATATCACTTCTAAGTATAAAGATTTTAACAGCTTTAAAAATAGTGAAGATTGGACTAATACACCTTATGCAGTAAAAAATGAAGTTGCTAAATCTAAAGTTTGGGGAGATAGTGGGAAAACTGCATCTTTAAATGATCAAGTAAAGTTAGAAAAAATCAATAATAATAAAGCAGCTTTAGTTGATATAAAAGCTGAATATGAAAAAGCTTATAAAAAGCCTATGCCTTTAAATGTGCAAAGTAAGTTTGTTTATGATGGTGAAGTTCCAGAATTATTAAAAGAAAAAGCACCAATTGATAAAGAAACTTTACCCGTTAAAGAATCAAAAGAAATAGATGGACTTTTAAAATATCAAGATACATTAAAAAAACTTGAAGAAAACTATAATACAAAAGGTACTATTTATGATAAGCAAGGAACTGCTTTTGTTGGAGGAGTAGATAGTTCTTTGGATTCTATCAGTCCTAATTTTATTTTATCAGATGCGCATAGACAATTCAATACATATATGAATGATGTAACACTTGGTAAAACTTCTGCACTTGCAGGTACTTTATCTGATAAAGATATGGCTTTACTTCAAGGTTCTGGATTATCTGCTACACTTGGTGAAAAGGATTTTGAAAAAGCTTTATCAGAAGCTAAAGAACTAACACAGAAATTAATCAATCAAAGATATGATTTGTTATCTAACTCTTATGAAATGCCTAAGCATTATGATTATATAAAAACCAACACACCAGGTAGTGATAAAAAAGACAATACTCCAAAAATAACTTCTCTTAGAAAAAAGACTAATGAAAATCCACCAGAGATTATCAAGGAATTAAAAAATCCAAAAACAGGTGAAGTAAAAAAATGGAGCAATATAAGAGGATTTATCAATGAATGAGAAGCCAATGACAAAAATAATTTTACCTGATGGATGGGAAGAAGTACCAACTATGGAATCAACTTTAAATATTCCAGAAGGTTGGGAAGATATAGCAGAAGCAGAGAATCAAAATCCTTTTGTTGCTAAACCACAAGAATTAAAAAGAACAGCAGTTCTTGATGATTACGAAAATGAGAATAAATCATTTCTAGATAAAGTAATATCAAAAGGTAAAGAAGCTTTAGGAATTGCAGGTTCAGCAGTTCAAGATGTTGCAAATATAGTTGCACCACTTGAAATAAATATTATGGGTGAGAATTATGATAACCCTATTACGGGTGTAAAAGGAAATGAAACTGTTGCAGATAGAGTTATAAAAGATGGTGATTTTGCCCTAGAAGATTATAATGAAATCAATAAATTATCAAATACGGGTCAAAGTCTAACACTTGATGATAAAAAAGGTCTTGAAACATACAATCAAAACTTAACAACAATAATGATTGATAAATATGGATTTGATGATTTTGGTATTGGAGAAGATAATAAGTATTATGCTACAAAAGGTGAAGATGTAATTCAAATAAATAAAGATTCTATATCTGAGCTTGTATCTAGTATTTATGGTGATAAGATGGAGATTTTAGGTGCAACTCTTGGAGCTAAAAAAGGCTATGACTATGGTAAGGCTCTTGGTACAAGAGGTAAGTTAGCAGGTGGATTAATTGGTAGTGCGATAGGTGCAGGAACGGGTACTTTTGTAGATATGCTCGATAGTATTATTACGAATGGTGAAAAACTAAATGCTGCACAAATGCTAGATGAAGCTGGTAAATCTGCGGTTCTTGATTTAGGTGCAGGTGCTGTAACTACTGGAGTTTTAAAGGCAGTACCAATTGCAGGTGAAGCAATAGAAAAAGTAAACCCTTTTACTACTGCAAAAAGAGCAAAAGATTATGAAACAGATATTTTATTAAGAGAGGGTGAAGAAGTAGCTGCTGCAGATGAAGTTATTGAAGATGCTGCTAGAGAGTTTGGAGGTAAAAGAAACACAGAGCTTGCAAAACTAGCAACTTATGATGAAACTCAAAAATCACTTGGAGATATGTTTGAAAATACAATTGAAGCTAGAAGATCAAATGTAGAAGATAGTGAAGCTTTAACAACAAACTTATTTAACAAGTTAAATATAAACGAAACTGTTAATGATTCTATTGGTTCTACAGTTGATAAAACAGCAGGAACAGTAAAAGAAAATGTTTCTGGAATAGAAGAGTATTGGGATGATTTATACTCACAAACTAGAAATGACATACAAACTATTGTAGGGAATGAAAATATACCTGTAAAACCTTCTGTAGTAAATGATATTAACCAAAAAGTAAAGAGTTTAGAAACTATTGGAAATGTACAAAAAAGAAACATAAGTGCAGATGGTATAAGTGAGTTTGAAAAAGATTATAAATCAATGTTTGATTTAATCAGTCAAAACCTTAAAATGGAAGTTGAAGATGCAGCAGGAAACATAGTAAAAGAAGATGTAAATTCTTATACTCTTACAGGAATGATGGACCTACAAAGAAAGTTTAATGACTTTTTCTATAAGCATAATGATAAATTAACAGATCAACAAAAGAAAAACTTAGGTAATATTAAAACATCTATTTACAATGATATTGAAAATTATGTAAACTACAAATTTGATGGTGATTCTAAAACTGCAAAAGAAATAACAGATAAGTGGAAAAGTGTAAATGATGATTTTGGTTCATGGAAAAAAACCAAAAGTAGACATAAAATATTACAAGATATTGTAGATAGTAAAGTAGATATAAATCAACTTACAAAAGATATGATAAATAAAACAGGTGATATTGATAAAGATAATTTAGACTTTCTAGGAAATATTAGCTTACAACTTAGTAAATCAAGTCCAGAAAAACTAGATGAATTATATAGTTCTATTGTAAATAATATGATTGAAAATACAAAAGTTTATGATACAGAGTTTGGTAAAAACACTAGATATATTGACTTTGAAAAATTCAATACTCTTTATGATTCTATGAAAGGGCAAAGTTTAAATAAAACTTTTGGTCAAACTATTAGAGGTAGAGAGATTTTAAAAACACTTGATAACTTTAGAACAATTGCTAAAAATGAAGAGAAGATTCAAAACTCTATTTTAAAAGGTCAAACACCTTTAAGTGAGAGTGCTAGAACTGCAAAAGATAGTTCAAGAGATTTTCTATTTGGTATTGCTTATGCAATAAGACATAGAGTTGTTGGAGTTATGCTTAGTAAAATATCAAGAGCAGAAGCTTTTAACCAAGTAGTAACAGATATGGCAAAACAAAGAAGATATGGTATCAAAGAATTTGATGATAGTATCAAAAGACTTGAAGTTAAAAATGAAAAACTTAGTCCTAATAAACAATATTCAAAAGAAGAAATCGAAAGCTTAAAAAATATTAGAGAAGAAATCACAGCATTTAAAAAAGAGCAAGCAAAACAAAATGCAGAAGAATTAAAAAGAATAGAAAAAGAAAAAGATCAAGCTAAACAAGCTCAAATGGCTACAGAGTTAAAAGCTAAAAATGAACAGTTTATTAAAGATAATATGCTTTTACCAAGCAAGCCACAAGATATAGTTATTCCAGAAGCTCAAATCCAAGAGGGTGCTAAATCTCCATTAGGTTTAGATATTCAAGATAGAGTTTCACAAGTAAATACTAAGCAACCATCTACAAAATCAGTAGAAACAAAGCCTACAACTTTTGATGAATATACTACAAAAGCAGGAATAGATAAACAAGAAGTTATCTCAAAAGTTGAACTTGATAATAAATTTGAAGCACTTAAAAAAAGTCCATACTATGAAGAAGTAGTATTTAATGCTGAAAATACTTTAGCGAAAGATGCTAGAAATAAAACTATCAAAGAAGGTGATGTAAGATACGAGCAAGAAGAGTTTTATGGTCAAGGTAATGAAAATGGTTACATCAAAATAGATGCTTCATATACTCCAAATGATAAGTATGGAACTATCTTGACTAAAAGTGATTTTAATAAAATCCAAGCAAATAAAATAGATGAAGAACTTGTACAAAAAATAGAAAGTGAAATAGCAGAGCGAGAACATGCAGATATGTTAGCTCAACAACAATTTAACAAAGAGTTTGAAGAAGCAGAGGTAAAAGGTCAAATACCTTTTTCAAATCCTGTAGTTGGTGGTGCAACAGTTGGTTCTGGTGATGCTTTGGTAAATCAAAGAGATTATAATGAAGATGGAAAAGTTGATGAAAGAGATATTGCGATTGGTGCTATAATTGGAGCTATTGGACTTAAAGCTGCTATGAAACAATTTCCAGATTTATTTAAAATAGTAGAAAAGAGTAAATAGTATGGCTAAAAAATACCCACAAGAATTAAAAGAAAGAGCAAAAGATTATATCCAGGTACATGGATATACTTTTGAAAAAGCAGGTGAAGCTTTAGGTATTCCAAAAAATACCATCAATGATTGGAGTAGAGCAGATGCCAATGGTAAATGGATTAAGGGTAAATATACTGAAAAGATAGAAGAAGTAACAGATGAACTAAGAAATGCTATGCGCGATCATCCTATATGGAAAACTGTTAAAGAAAAGATGTTAGCTGAAATAGTTGCAGAAAGTCCTAACGAAATGGCTTTAAGTGTAGAAGAAAAAGTAATTGCAAATAATAGATCAGAAGCTTTAATCATGGAAGCTATGAGTATTGAGAACTTTGATTTAATGGCTTTAGAAGGTGTACAACTTGCAAATAAAAAACTGCAATATTTAAAACTTCAAGACAATATGAAAAATGTTCCAATGGGTGAAATAAAAATATATAATGATATTGTAGCAAATGTAAAAAATCAAGTACATGGAAAAGCACCAGATACAATAATCAATATAGCAAACCAAAACAATATGGCAAATCAAGTTGATTATTCATCTTTATCACAAGATGATTTAATGAAAGAATTACAGAAGATTGAACAAAAAGAAAATATAGTTTTATAGTGTTAGCTATCCGTTAAAATAGCTAACAGTTTTTGTGTGGTACGATTATTTATCTTTAAAAAAATGCTTAATTTCTTCTTTGAAAAAAATACAAATACCAACAAACAATGAAATTATAACTTCCATGATTTGTCCTATATATAGGATACCTCCACCGCAACCCAACTAAATGACCAAAAAAAAAGCTTCGCAAAAAAATGCGAAGCTTTATATATATAAGCACAAAAACTTTTGATATTTAAAGTCTAGTTAACGCTAGACTGTTTCAGCCTTATAAATAAGGTTAGGGTAATTATATCATAAAAAATAATATCCCCATATTTACGGGGATATTTATCAAAGTTCATCATTTGTTTTGTAAATTTTAAGTCCAATTAGAGTTAGACTATTTTAAAGTCTAGTTAGCGCTAGACTGATTTATATAGCAACACAAGAACGAAGCCAACAGAACTACTTTTTTTAAGTTTATTTTGACCAAAAATAAACAGTTTATCTAAAAAAGATAAGTTATATTATATCACATTTAAACCACCTCCTCTATATTTTTAATATCATTTATAATATTTCTAATATTATCTGACAAAACCATAACACCACTTGTAAAAGTATCTTCATCAAAGTTGTTTAAATACATCATACCATTTACTAAAAAGTCAATACCTTTTAGTTTATCTGCTATCTCTTCTAAATCTATTTTTGAAACTTGTGTACTCATGACTAAGCCTTTATATTTATATTTTCTATCATTTTTAAAGCACCTTCTAAATCTACATTTTTTAAATGATAATATGAAGATACACCAAACTCACTATTTATATAAGAGTATATAGCTCTTGTGATGCTTTGAAAGTTTGTATCTGTTCCATCACATAAAACTTTTGCTCTATTGTTTATATATTCTCTTATAAGGTCTATACTTTTTGGATGAAGTCCATCTTGTGTTTCTCTTATCTTTATTGTTTGGTCTGCACACATATTTAATCCACCATTTATAATAACAACATCTCTTTTTATAGTTTTCAAATCTTGCTGCATATTTGCAAAACCTGCTAACATCTGATGTAAGCCTTTATTCATTTCAGTTATATTTGAAATAAGCTCTTGATTTGATTGAACTATTTGTTGATTTACTTTTGCCATTTCTACAATAGCAGGAAGTATATCGTTTTGTTGTGTTTGAACTTGAGTTAGTTTCTTTTCTGCTTCAATAAAATACTTTCTAACTTCTTTACCTTTTTCAGTTCTTGAAGCCATAGCTATATGTTTTGCCATGTCTAGTGTCAATACATATTCTTTTAAAGTTTGACGATTAACTTTTTGGGTAAACGTCACATAATCTGTATTTTCCTCTAACCCCAAACTTTCAATTTGATGTTTAATCCAATTCCCAAATTGTTTTTTGATACCAAGATTAGTCCAAAGTTCTCTACTGTTCACAGAATTTGTAGTTTCTGCACCAATCATTTCTTTTTTTATTTCAATTACCATTGACATTTCAATCCTTTCTATTAAGTATTTGTTATTTAACTTTTTAACTAAAGAAGTATTACATGTTAAACCTTAATCCAATATAAAGAGAAGTATTACATATTAAACTTTTTTATACAATATTGTTAAATATGTAATATTTTGATAGAATATATTTATGATTAAAAATATAATATATAAAGACATAGCAAAGTATGTAAATAAATCAGAACAATCCATAAAAGGATACAAAGTCAATAATCCTGAATTGCTTGAGATTTTAAAACTTGGTTCATTTTGTAAGAAAAATGATTTAGATATAGAAAAGATTAAAAAGCTAATAGAAGTAAAACAAATGTTTTCTACTGAAAAACAAAAAGATGAATTTTAAATATTTAACAGAAAGGTTTAAAGCTTCTTTTGTTATAACTTTAATAGTTATTATAATTTATAACTTATATCAATTTACTAAAGGACTTTTATGAAATACTTGATTTTAGTTATATTTGCTCTTTTGTTTTTAGGATGCGATAAAAAAGAAACATGGGGATTATACAAATATCCAGATGAAAGACTTGTACACTTTGAACACTTTATAGATAATAGAGGTAAGTGTTGGGAATATGCTAAATTTTTAAATGATAAATATACAAGTGGAAATACTGTAATTAGATGTTATGAAGAATAAAACCGTAACTTTCCCAATTGCAGCGATAATAATACTTTTGATATTTATCTTATTAAAATAAAAAAGCTAATAGAAGTAAAACAAATGTTTTCTAAAGAAGATAAAAAGGATTGATATGACAACAGAAGATATTTCAGCATTGATTGTTTGGGGAATACTTATTTTTAGTGTTGGATATACGATAAATGTTTTTTCTCAACCTAAAGCAGATAAAGATGGATATGCAAGAGTTGATATTCAAAAATATAAAGATGGTTCTGGAGATTTTTTTAGTGCATTGGGTTCATTTATAATAGGAACATTAAAAGTTATTGGAGCATTAATCTTAATTGGATTATTAATATGGCTAGTAGTAGCTTTTCCAATTGCAGCTATAATAATACTTTTGATATTAATATTACTAAAATAAACAACTCTCTTAATAGAGAGTTGTAAATCTTAGAATTGGTAGTTCTAAGAAAGATAAATTTTATTTTATTGCAAATAATTTCTTAAACATACAGATTATTAAATCTATAAGTTTAGGACTAATTGCAACAATAATTGCTTCAAATAGAGTCATTAGAACTCCTCTTTGTAATACTACCCCGTACCCAAGACACACTTTATGCAACCCAAAAAAAAAGCCCAAACTAATTAAAGTTTGAGCTTGTACTACAAAGAGTATTTGAAGCTAATTTATCTTGATTGCTTTAAGTCATCTACCAAATGACTGTTTCCACCTTGTTTAAGGTTACGAAATTATATCATAAAAAACTAAATCCTCCAACCCTTACCAACTTTTTGTCTTGGTGTAACTCTTTGTTTCTTAGGTTTATCTTTTTTACCTGCTCTTATATCTGGGTTTGTTACTGCAATTGCAAGACATTCCATACAATCATCTTTTGGACTATCTTTTGCAGGATCAAAACTTTTAAGTTCTCTTTTTAGTTGGTCCAATCCGTTTGCAGTTCTTTTGAATTTTATTTGACCTGTTAAGAAATATGGTTCACAACATTCTATAATATGGTTTTTACTAGCACCCTCTTTTTTAGCACTTAGTTTATATATTCTATTTTTTAAAGTTTCTTGTCCTTTTGATTTTAATAATGTATTTATCTTGATTATTGCATTATGAAGTTGTTGAATAACTAAGTGTCCACCACCTGCAAGTTCTATCCATACAGGAGCATTTTTATATTTAATCATAGCATCAAGTATTCTATTTATAAAATCATCAAATCCCCAGATTCCATAAAACACATCATGAACTATAAATAGTTCCATATCATCTTGTTTTGAAATACCAATTGGTACGATTGCTCTATTATCTGCAGTTTTTTTTGTACTCATAGCAGAATCTACTATGATATGTATTCTTTCATCTTTTGGTATATCAAACTCACCAATATACGAAAACATTTCTTCTTTATAAAAATCACCATCTATAGTTTCAGGTTCTTGCTGATACTGTGCAGAAAATGAAGATGCTAGTTCTGTTTTCTTTTTTTCAATAGCAGCAATATCTTCATAAACTTCATATAGTGGTTCGTTTGCTTCTCTTTGATATTTAAACTTTCCTATTTCATAAACAATAGGTCTTGACTCTAAGGCTTTTAAATTTAGATGGAAAAATCCTAACTCTTTTAAATATCCTGCAAGGTCCTTTGGATTTAATCGCTGCATAATACAACCAATAAAATCTTTCCTTCTTGATGCAAGAGAATCAGTATAAAAACTAATAGATGTGTTAATTGCAGCTAAAGAGTTTCTTTCACTAGCTTTGATTGGATCATCTATAAATATTCCACCACCAGGAGCATGTTTACCTGTAACAACACCACCTGTACCTGTTGCAAAAACACCACCACCTTTTGTAGTTTTCCATTCAGTTTCTTTATCTTTTGTATTTGATACGACTGTATCTTGAAAAATATTTTGATATGCAGGATGCTTTATAATAGTTCTAGCTTCACCCGATACTTCACCCGATAAATCTGAACCATAAGAAGTATAGATATATTTTGATTGTGGCTTAACACCTAATCGCCAAGTAATAGCAGAAGTAGTCATCATAGTTTTTCCATAAGAAGGTGGAATAGTAATAAGAAAATCAGTAATATTTCCTTCAAAAACTTGATGATATAATTCTGCTATATATCCATGAAACCAAGCTTCCAAGAAAGGTTTTTCATATACGTTTTCTATTACATACCTTGTATATTCAAGAATTGACTTTTTAGCCAATTCTCTTCTTATAAGCTCTTTTTGGATTTCATATTTATTCATTGGTTATTTTTTTGCTAAACCAATACTTTCTTTATGTGCATTTGATTCTTTAAGTGCTTCACTTATAGTTCCATTTTTTTCTTCTAAAACTTTGATAGCTTTGTTATATCTATCAGGCATATTTTTTAATGCGTAAAAATCTTCAATAGTTCTTGCATCATCTTCTAATTGCCATTTATCTTCTTGGTTTGTTTCTACTGCTTTTGGTACTTCCATTTTTTAATTTCCTTTTTATTTTTTATAATTTTCTAAATTGATATAATCAAATAAACAAATAGTATATTGATTAAGTGGTGTGCCATTTGGTCTAGCCCTAAAGCCCACCAGAATTTTGGATTATCCATTTTCCATCTATTCCCTAAGTTTGGACTTGCTTTGATTCTGTCTACTATAAAATGTAATATTAAATCAGCAACTGCAAAGTATAAAGCATGCGTAAAACTAAAAGATACAAATACTAAAAAAGTACCTAATGCATGAACAGCAGAATGTGCAGCTAAAGGATAAAACCAATTGTTAGAATTTGCTTTTTGTAGCATGTACGCATTTTGCAGAGGATAATCACAAATAAAATGTTTTATTTGCAGAAGAATTAATAGTAAAAATAATTCATTCATTATAGTTTCCTAAATCCAACACTATTACGATACTTTTCATCTGCTTTTTTGTTTTCAATTTCTTGTTTATCTTCAATTGAAGTTTTAGAAATATTTGAAGTATCTGGAATACCTGGATTATCTGATTTTTTAATATTTAGTGGATTTTTTGTTTTATATAAGTTGTACATTTTTTTAAGTGCATCTGGAAGATTTTCTTTTGTAGTACCTTCATCAAGTGCTTTTTGTTCTTTACCAGAAAGATCTTCTGTATAAAATCTTTGAAGTTCTACAAAGTTAAAATCTTTATAATCAGGATCTTTTAAAACAGTATCAATAGCTTTTGAAATTGCGAGATTGTCCTGGATCACTTTTAATTCTTGTTTTTGTTTTGTAGTATCAACTTTTGAACTAGATAAAAACTCTTGTTTATGCTTATCAACAGCTTTGAAGTATTCAGTTTTATCATCATTGAAAACTAATTGCTTTTCATCTTCACTTAAAAGATTGTCAAGATTTTTGTAAAATTCTTCTTCATTTGGAGTATTTGCTTCTAGTGATTCAATAGTAGCTTCAAGTTTTGCACTTGCAGCAATTAGAGTATCGGTATCAAACTTACCACCTGTAGATTCTGCAGCACTTTCAAAGGTTTTTAGTTCATCATCTTTTTTAGGTTCTTCTTTTTTAGGATCTTCTTTAGATTCTTCTTTTTTTTCTAAGTTTGCTTCTACTTTAGATTCTTCTTCTGTATCACCTTTAATAATTTCTTCATTATTAGAATTGTCTTTAACGTCTAAAGCTTCTTCACCTGTAGCGGAATTGTTTTGTGTTTCTGATGACACTTGCATATTGTTACTCCTGTATTTAATTAAAGAAGTAATTTACTATAGAAAAATCTTTGAAAGTGGTGTTCTTGGTCCACGATACTAGATGTTTTAAATTTGTTTTGTTTGATTGGTTTTTAGAGATAGGGTATAAATAGGGTATAAATCAAAAATATTATAATTTATAATAAATCCTATATGCACTACTGTATAGTAGATATAGGATTATTTGGTTAAGTTAGTCTGTTGTGTTCATCATCCAAATTGAGAATACATCTAAATAATTCCAAAAAGATTTTTTTAAATCTTCTGGCATATCTAGAGGTTTTAAAATCATAATATAAGATTCTAACCAAACTCTTCGA
>Ga0193956_1000052_pt1 | contig 49187 bp, 48 predicted proteins | sample BB_7_MG_FD_140358 | JGI IMG/M metagenome (GOLD analysis project Ga0193956, IMG submission 140358) | Microbial mat bacterial communities from the Broadkill River, Lewes, Delaware, United States - BB_7_MG | ecosystem: Environmental > Aquatic > Freshwater > River > Microbial mats | place: USA...
AATTGTAAACTTGATTAATTTATTAACATTTATATTTATTTAAAGATCATACAATTCAAGGCTTTCTCTAACAAATTACTTCGTTTGTCTCTTCTTGTTTTGTGGAGCGGATTATAGTAGGTTTTTGGTTCTTTGTCAAGGGTTTTTTCTTTTTATGAGATAAAATTCTAAAATTTGTGAAAATTTGGAATTATTTCACCAAATTCTCATTATTATTTTAGTTTTAATGTATCTGCAAATATACAAACTGTACATACCATATTCCAATTGAGGTAAAATATCCAAGCAGTATAGTCCAAGCATATTTCATATGAGCGCTAAATGTATAAATTCCTTTGAGTTTTCCCATCACTCCAACTCCTGCAGCACTCCCAAAAGAGATAAGTGAACCACCTATACCCGCTGTAAGAGCCACCAACATCCACTGAGATGTATTCATATCTGGATTTGCTTTGAGTACAGCACTCATCACAGGGACATTATCAACTATTGCAGATAAAAATCCTACACAAATATTTGACCATGTGGGTCCTAAAACATCTGGATTATAAACAGCTGATAAGAGTGTCAACCAGCCTATAAAATACAATGCTCCTACAGCTGCTAATATTCCAAAGAAAAACATCAAAGTATTATTTTCAATTTTTGCCATTGCTCGAAATACATTTAATTGTTCATCACCATATTTTCGTGTAAGTCGATGTGAATAAATTTTTAATAAAGTCAATCCAAACATCATTCCCCACATAGCAGGAAAGTCAAGAATTTGATGTGAGATAATTGCCGAGAGTAAGGTTATAAGACCTAAAGCTATTACCATTTTAGCACCTATAGCCATTGTTGGTTTTATCTCTGTTGTTGCATCAAAAACGGGTTGTGTAGTAGGTACAAATCGTGATAGTAAATATGCTGTTAATAAATATCCAAATACAGAAGCGGGAAAAAGATATAAAAAATCTGTAAAATCTCCTTTGCCTGCTGTCCATGTCATAAGTGTAGTAATATCACCAAATGGTGACCATGCACCCCCTGCATTTGCTGCAACTACGACATTTATGGCACTTGGTACTAAAAAATCTTTGTTCTTTTTTTCGATTGTTATCAAAACGGTTGCTAAGATAAGTGCTGTTGTAAGATTATCCGCAATTGGTGAAAGAAAAAATGCGATTAATCCTGTGAGCCAAAATAATTTTCGATAACTATACCCTCTTGAAACAAGATTGTATTTTAATGCATCAAAAACACGCATATGCAATAAAGATTCGATATAGGTCATAGCAACAAATAAAAAGAAGAATATCTCTGCAATTTCCAATATAACTTTTTCCGCTTCATCATGGACTAGATGTATATTTAATCCATTTATATAATAATAAACAGCAATAAGTAAAAAAGAGAATATACCCATAAAAAGAGCTGGAACTGATTTGTCAAGATGATATTTTTCTTCATTTGCAACAAAATAGTACCCAATAACAAAGATAATAAGAGTTCCAATTCCAACCCATGTGTAGGTAAGATTTGGATTTTCAATCTCACTTGCAAATAAACTTACAGACAAACCAACGACACTTAACAAATATTTTAACATTTTTATCTCCTTACTTATATGTTCTAATAATCAAAAATGATATACTAGATATGATTGTGACACTTACAGCAATTGGCAAAAATGTTTCACTATGAAAAGATAATGCTATTGATGAAATAACTGCACCCAATCCAAACTGCAACACACCAATCACACTTGATGCAACGCCTGCATTTTTTGAAAAATGTTCCAAAGCTAAAGCCATACAATTTCCAAATATAAAAGCCATCATACTCATATAACTAGCCATCAACATCATTGTAATAACTATCGAATTACCCTCATAATTCACAATCATCAAAATACTTGAAATAATTTGGATAAGTATTGCTATTTTGATGATAAATAGTTGAGTATTTTTTTTTAAAAGCATTACATTTACTCTAATCATTAAAATTAGAATTATAAAATTAAATCCAAAAAACAAAGGGAACATATCTGTTGATATTCCATAATGTTCTATGAAAATAAACGATGATTTTGAGATAAAGATAAAAAACCCTGAAAATCCTAATGCCAAAGTCAACATAGCTTTCATAGCTTTTTTATGTCTTAAAACTGTTTTAAATGATTCTATTACACTTTGTTTTACATAGGTATAACTTTCATCCAAATCTTTATAGACCCATAAAGCTACCAACAATGAATATCCTGTTAAAAACACAAATATCGCTTCCCATGAATAAAAATGGATAATAAATGCCCCAATAGCAGGTGCTAAAAGAGGAGCTAAACTTCTAATGGTTCCGATGAGTGAAAACACTTTTGCAGCTTCTGCTCCTTTAAATCTATCTCGAACAGATGCTGCTGCATTGACCACTACAATTCCACCAAAAAATGCTTCTAAAAATCTATATATCCAAAGCTCATAAATATTTGTACAAAAAATGATCAAAAAACTAAAAAATGCATATCCTAAAAGTCCAACAATAGAGCCTATTCTTCTCCCATATCTATCTGAAATAGGTCCTCCAAAAATTTGACCAATTGAAAACCCAATTAAAAAAATCGATAATGTAAGTTCAATCTTTTCGATTCCTACATGAAAAGCGGATGCTATATCAGGTATTGAGGGGATATATGTATCTGTACCCATAGGTGCTACAGAGGATAATACTGATAATAAAACAATGAGATAGATATGATTTTCAGATTTTTTCATTTGGTCTCATTTAATAAGTTGATCACTTTATCCAATGAGATAGACAAGTGATTTATCTCATCTTTACTTAAATTAGAAGTGATTTTTTCTCGAAATTTTTGTACTGTTTCAGAACTTTTTTCTAGTACATCTTCTCCATCTTTTGTAAGTTTGATATTGTATGTCCGTTTATCCACCTCCTCTTTTTTTATCAATCCTTTTTTTTCTAAAGTTTTGAGAGTTCTACTAATGGTAGTTTTATTTTTACCTAAAATTTGTGCAATTTCTGTTTGTGTTACATTCTCTTTTGATTCTATGATCTCTAAAGTAGCTCTTTGTTCTATCGCTATATTATATATTTGTAACTCTTGATTAAAAGCTGTATTGAGTAAATTAGCTGCAATATTTACTTTAAATCCAATCGATTGTTTTAATTTTTTTTTCACTATATTCCTTTTAAATGCATATGCAACTATTGCATATACAACCTTTCAAAAAGATTAATGATGTTACTCTTATAAAAAATTTTAACTTGTATATGAATTATAAGGTACAGGTACAAAAAGTTGATCATATCTTTTATATTCTGTAGGAGATGTTCTATAATAAATATGTTTTCTAGTAAGTTGTTCTGCTGAAGATAAGCCAGCTGAAGCGATAATTTCAGTAAAACTTTCTACTGTATTTTTATGGTAGTTTTGAACACGCAATTTTTTATCTTTTACAACTATTCCATTGGATAGTTTTTTGTTTTGCGTTGCAATACCCGTAGGACATGTGTTTTTATGACATTGAAGCGATTGTATACATCCTAAAGAAAACATCATTCCTCTCGCACTCGCACAAAAATCTGCACCCAAACTTAAATTTTTGGCTATATCCATCCCATTGGTGACTCTTCCACTCACACATACTTTTATCTCTTTTTTAAGTCCATACCCATTGAGTGTATCAATCACAAATATCAAAGCATCACGAAGTGGCATCCCGACATGATTTGTATACTCTAAAGGAGCAGCTCCCGTACCACCCTCTCCACCATCTATAGTGATAAAATCAGGTACAATATTAAGTGATTGTATTGCTTTACAAATAGCAACAAACTCCTCTTTTACACCCATCGCCATTTTAAATCCTACAGGTTTTCCCTCCGATAGATTTTGTAGCTTTTGTATAAATAGCATCATCTCACTAGCATTTGTAAATGCACTATGTGTCGGGGGAGAATTAACCTGAGTATATGGTTCTAGTTCTCTTTGAGTAGCAATTTCAGGTGTATTTTTATGTGCAGGTAAGATACCTCCATGTCCTGGTTTTGCACCTTGTGAAAGTTTAATCTCTATCATTTTTACACTCTCTAAGAGGGCTTTTGCACGAAATTTATTTTCATCAAAATTTCCATTTGTATCTCGACATCCAAAATATCCAGTACCTATCTGCCAGATCAAATCTGCATTCGTTTCTAAATGATAGCTACTAATACCTCCCTCCCCTGTATTAAAAGCAAAACTACCTAGTTTTGCACCTTGCCCTAAAGCCAAAATAGCATTTGAACTTAATGCTCCAAAACTCATAGCCGAGATATTAAAAAGAGAAGAAGCGTATGGTTTTTTACAATTTTTCCCACCTATCATAACTCGTGGATTTTGGTTTATATCTTCTAACTGTAAGGCGTGTAAGCTATGGGCAATCCACTCATATCCTGTTTTATACAGATCTTTTTTTGTTCCAAAAGGGATAGTATCGAGGCTATTTTTTGAACGTCTGTATACAACTCCTCTTGTTTCACGATTGAAAGGGACTCCATCAATGTCTGATTCTATAAAATATTGTCGTATTGGTGGGCGTAACTCTTCTAAAACCCATCGAAATCTTCCTATTATGGGATAATTTCTCCACAATGTATGTTTGGTTTGTTGCATATCATACAATCCCAATGTTGCAATCCCTATATACACTAAAAAGAACCAAAAAGAAAACAATTCAATATAGACACAAAAACCAATCACTATAAAACCTACAACAATTAACAAATTAAAATTTTGACGCATCTATTTATCTCCTTGATTTACCGTGTAACTATCGTAATAGATTGTATACGATTTAAAATAGTATATTTTTCTGCACTATTTTTTAATTCTTTCCCTGGAGAGAGTGTCGTTACAACCGCTTTTCCTACAATATTTCTTCCAAAATTCCCATCTTTATCAATCGTTTTTACACCCCACATATTATGAAATACTAAAGGCTCTCCATTTTTTTCACCCACATAAATCATAATATGCCCCGGTAAATAAATCAGAGTTTGGAAAGGTATTGCATTTTTAAGAATAAACTCTTTTTTCATTTTATTATCCAAAGTACTTATATCAAGAACTTTTCCACTCTTTTTTTGTGCCCCTGAATTTCTTTGCAAAAATATACCAAAAGGTGCATAAAAATCTTTTGTCATCGAAGAACAATCTCTATTTTCAAGTACTCCACCCCAACCATATCGCTCACCTATAAGTTGCATACTTAACTTTTTGATATTTTCTAAATTAAAATCTATCCCTAGTTTTTGAAAATTTGGATTTGTATCTATCACTCGAATAAAACCATTATTTTTATAATCTTTTCCAGCGATTACAAACCCCTTTTTTATTTTCGGGAAAAGAGTTCCTAACTCAACACTACTTAATAAATAGCCATTTTTATAAATATTTGTATCATCTTTTACGCTCATATAATAAGAAGAACTTTCAAAACGCCGTGTGAATTTTTTGTCTACATAAGCTATCGATGATACTTTTACCCACCCAGAGGCTACACTTGATTCTACATATGCCCACAATTTATCTGTTGATAGATGAGATATAAAAAGTGGTGTATTTATCTTGATACTTGAGTTTTCATTATAATCAAAAGGAAACCCCTCTCCTGCTTGATTTGGATCATAAAAAATTTTACTTACAGTTGGGAAAACTTTCAAATGTGCATTGGTTGTTGTAATTGCTTTTTTACGGAGTGTATCAAACGCTTTAAAATTTGCTTTATCTAAAATAGCATCAAACCATTCTTGAGAAATTTGCGTTAAATTTTCTGAATAAACCTCTTTTTTTGTATACATATCACCCCAAGTTGCATCTTTGTATGAAAAAGTAATCTTTTTGATATGCCACGGATAAAAATAATTTTGTACAAAATTTTGTACCAATTTATTTTGAACATCTTTGGGTATTGGAGCTATCTCTTTTGTATAAAGATATGGTTTTTGCTCTATCTTTTGGAGATCATTGATAGTGCTTACAGACACTTCTTGTTTTATACATCCTGTATACAAAATGACTGTTATAAGAGAGGTCATTAGAAACTTTATGGGGTGAATCATATATTTTTACCTTGTTTTTGTGGCATTGTAACATTTATACTATTTATTTTTGTTGTTTTACCCAAATATCATATAGATCCACGACATAATCACAATAGGACCAATAAGCCCAATAATAACTCCTATCGTTAAAAAGTTTTTAGATTTTATCATTCCTGTAGAATACACTATAGCATTTGGAGGGGTTGATACAGATAAAAGCATCGCATTTGATGCACTAAGTGCTACAATAATTACAGTATTTGTAAGCATCTGATTGTCATTTGTAAATCCAGTAATAATCGCAATTATTATTGGTATGAGTATATTTGTAGCTGCTGTATTACTCATAAAATTTGATACCAAAACAACTAAAAAAGAAAATATAATAACCACTCCAAATATATCTAAGGTATCAGTAGGGATAGCTGTAGCAACCCAAGAAGCAAGCCCTGTATTTGAAACAGCGAGACCCAATGATAAACCACCAGTAATAAGAAGTAAAATCTCCCATGGTAATGTACGAATATCTTCAGCATCAACTATACCTGTCATCGTAAAAACAACTATAGGCAAAAATGCAACAACCGCTGTAGGGAGATGATGTACAGATGAACTTAACCATAATAATAATGTCGTGATAAATACAACAATCACAGTAAGTTTATGCCAGCTAGGAATATCTGTCGTTTTATTTTTTTCCGCTGTCGTTTCATCATCTGAATTAATTGATTCTATAAAATCAATTTTGATGGTGCTTTCATTTGAGGGATATAACTTCAATAAAACATATCGAATAAAAACTATCAATATAATAGCAGGAGGCACTGCATAAAACATCCATCCTAAAAAACTAGGAGCATTTTCGCCTAAAGCTCCTATGGCTATTGCATTTGGTGGTGTTCCTATGATAGTACCCATTCCCCCTATATTTGCAGCTGCTGCGACCCCTAATAAGAGTGTTTTATTAAAAGGGTTGTCTTTTTTGAGTTTATAAATTATCGGTACAAGTATTGTGAGCATCATACTAGTCGTTGCTGTATTGGATATAAACATCGAAAATACAAAGGTAACAGCCATAAGTCCTGTCAAAATATTTTTTGGATCACTTCCTGAAATACCTAAAACTCTTTTAGCAATCCAAATATCCAGTTTGGTTTTAGAAGCAGCGAGTGCTAATATAAATCCACCGATAAATAAAAATATTAAAGAGCTAGCCCATGGGGATATGAAAAGTTTCCAATCATTTTGTGTAGTTGCATATACCCCATCTACTTGACCTAAGATAAGTATCTCCAAAGATATAAGCAGTAAAGAAACAGCAAAAGCAGGTATCGCTTCAGTCATCCAAAGTAAAGCAGAAAATAAAAGTATAAATAATGTCCAGTTTGCAGCACTACTCATACCCTCATAATGGGGGATAAATGCCACCATCAATGAAGTAATCAATGAAAATATAAATAAAAAAATTGTTTTATTTATTGAAAACTCAAATTTATTTAAAAGTTTTGCAATCTCTCTTCGTGATTCTGTAATCAAATTATATCCTTGTTTTTTATGCTAATAGTAATTTTGAGTTTGAGTTATTGTGTATAAATGATAAGTGTATTTTAGCTAAATTAGCTTATTTTAAATAGAGTTTCAAAAGATATCTTGACTTATTTTTAAGTAAGATATCTTTTATTATTTGAATAGTATTAAAAACTATTTATATTTTTTAATCTCTCCAGATTCAACTCTTGAGATAAAAGAGTTTAACTCTTTTTTAACAATTGGCATGAGGTAGTATAATCCAATAATATTAAATATTGACATCGCAAACATAGCAGCATCAGAAAAGTCAATAACAGCCCCAAAACTGATACTTGTCCCAACTACTACAAATCCTAAATATATACTCTTATAAATAGTCTCATTTGTTTTAGTTTGACCAAAAAGATAAGTCCACGCTTTTAAACCATAATATGACCAAGAGATCATTGTAGAAAATGCAAATAAAACGATTGCAAGTGCTAAAATATATTCAAATATAAATGATGTTTCTGTAAATGCAGCAGCTGTTAATGTCACTCCGCTCAATTCACCTGTATTCATTCCAGAAATAGTAATAACTAAAGCTGTCATTGTACAAATTACAACCGTATCAATAAATGGTTCGAGTAATGCAACTAAACCTTCAGTTACAGGCTCTTTTGTTTTTACAGCAGAATGGGCAATAGCCGCAGACCCTACACCAGCTTCATTTGAAAATGTTGCTCTTTTTAGACCTTGAATCAATGCACCAATCAGACCACCAGCTACACCAACACCTGTAAATGCACCAACAAATATTTGATTAAATGCACTTCCTATTTGATCATAGTGTGAAACAAGTACAATAACAGACATACCTACATATAAAATAGCCATAGCTGGAACTAATTTTGAAGTAACTGCACCAATTGATGGCATACCACCAATAATAACAGAAGCGACTAATACAGCCAAAATAACACCTGTAACCCAACCATAACCAGGAGCTATATTAAATGTTTGTACAAGCATTGCATTTGCTTGATTTCCTTGGAACATATTTCCTGCACCAAATGAAGAAAATATTGTCATAATTGCAAAACCAACCGCTAAAAATTTACCAACTTTTACATACCCTTTTTCTTTAAATGCTTTTGATAAATAATGCATTGGACCACCTGAAACGGTACCATCTGCATGTTCATTTCTATATTTTACACCCAATGTCGCTTCTGTAAATTTTGAAGCCATTCCAAATAAACCACAAATAATCATCCAAAAAGTAGCCCCTGGTCCACCAATAGCAACTGCCACACCAACACCTGCAATATTTCCTAGACCAACAGTCCCTGATAATGCAGTTGCCAAAGCTTGAAAATGTGAAACTTCCCCTTTTGCTTTAGATTTTGGATCTGTATATTTTCCTGATACAATATCTATAGATAATCTAAATTTTCTAAATTGAATAAAACCAAAATATAAAGTAAAAATAATAGCAGCTACAAATAACCAACCAACAATCAATGGAAACTTTACTCCATCTTCAATAGTAACACCATAAAAAATAGTATTTGCAAACCAACCTAAATAAGTACTAAAAAATTGATCGATTTTTTGATCAATTCCAACAATCTCTTCTGCTAGCATTACGCTTGGCAGAGCCAACATAACTACATAAAACAGTATACTTTTTAACTTCCTCATATATAATCCTTTTAATTTTTTTTAACTATTAACTTTTAGCAGCTGTAAATATAATTTCAACCAAAGTTTCTTGACTCGCAATATTTGCTTCAACACAAGCTCGTGCTGGTGGATTTTCTTTTGAAACCCATGCATCCCATACCACATTAAAATTCGTAAAATCTCTATAAATATCTTTTACAAATATTTGTGCCATTAACAAATTATGTTTACTTATACCCACTTCTTCAAATCTTGCCTCTGCAATTTCCAAAGCTCTTGTCGCTTGACCCTGTATATCGAGTGTTTTATCATCCGATACAATACCTGCAAAATAGACAACACCATTGTATTCTACTATTCGACTCATTCTTTCATTCACTTGTTTTCTAATAATCATTTATCTCCTTAATATATAAATATTTACTGTTTTGTATTTCACTTATCCTTGAAAGAATGATGAAAATAGCAAAATATCAGCATTTGTCTCATTTTTTTTATCAATTGTAATCACATCATTAATAATTTTTCCAATTGAAGGAGCAAATGTAATACCTAACCACCCTAGTCCTGTTGCATGCACTAAGTTATCATATCTTTCATCAAATCCTAAAATTGGAATATCATTTGGTGTAAGTGGTCTAAATCCTGACCATTCTACAATGTCTCTTCTTTCAAAAGTATTTGTATATTGTGCCAAATTTTTATTCATACTTTCTATTTGTTTTCTTACAATCTCTGGATTTGTAGTCCCTAATTCAAGCTTAGAAGTCATTCGAAGTGTCTCTCTTCTAGGAGTCATAGCAATAAACAAATCTGCAAATAAAGAGGTAGTCTTTGGCATCAGTTCTTCATCCATTTTAAAAGTCAAACTATATCCTTTGGCAGGTGTCATCATAAATTTATTTTGAGCTTGTCTTGCAAGTTTATCATCTGCTCCTGTTGAAAGTATCAATGTTTCTGCTTCATAGACACCTTTTGAAGTTCTTATCTTAGTGACTTTTGAACCCTCAAATTCTAATCTATCTACCTCTTCATTTAAAAGAAATGTCACACCTTTTTCTTCCAAATATTTTTTTACAGCAAGCATCATCTCACCTGAATCTATATGACCATTTTCTTTTAATAAAATTGAACCAATAACTTTATCATTTAAAATTGGCATATATTCTTTTGTTTTTTCTTTTGAAAGAATTTCAAATGCTTTTGGATCATTACAATGTACAGCTTTAGCATCAAAAGTTTCTTGTTCTGTATAAATCATTAAAAGTCCATCTTTTCTAAAATGAAAATCTATACCCTCATCTTCAACCATCGACTCATACATATCTAAACTAATTTGACCATATCTTTCAAAAAGTGCTAATGTTCTTTTTAATCGAGCTTCTGTTGAACTTGCCGCAAATTTAAGAAGCCATTTATATAAATGAAGATTTAATGTAGGATGTATACTCGCAGGTGATTCCCCTTTTAACATTAATTTAATCGTATCAGTAATTGCTCCAGGTGCACTTAACGGTGCTTTTTTAAATGCTGATAATAATCCAGCATTACCAAATGATGTACCATTTGTAACGTCATTTTTTTCTATTACTGTTACATCTCTTCCACTTTTTTGTAAACAATACGCAGACATAAGTCCAATAGATCCGCCACCTACAATTATAATATCTTTTTTCATTTATTTCCCACCTATATTTGAATCAACTCAATCTTACATTACAGTATCTTATGATAATATTTTTTAACTGAAATTATTATTTAATAATCTTTTATTATAATAATTACTTTTTATCATATTTGTAATTATATAATAATATTTTATCAATGTAAAGGATTTTATAATTTTTTTGACAATTTTTATACTTTTTATTGTATAAAATATACTTTCTACGCATAATATAATCATTTTTTTAAGAATATTTGACAATTTTTTATTATTTTCTTATAATTAGCTCAAAAAAAATTAAGGTTGCCTTTGAATAGTAATGTAGAAAAATTTTTACCTATAGCAGATTTTTTAGGAGAAGTTTTAGGTGAAAATACAGAAATAATTATCCATGATCTCACAAGTTATGATCAATCAATAGTGTATATAATAAATGGACATATTAGTAATAGAAAGATTGGCGATCCTGTCACAGGTTTAGTATTAGAATTTCTTACAATGGAATCTAAAGGAAATAAACAGTTTATTTGTAACTATAATTCTAAAACATTAAACAATAAATTGTTATACTCTTCGACATATTTTATACGAAATGATAAAAACGACATTGTCGGAGTGATGTGTTTAAATTCAGACTACCATGAAATGAAAAAGTCATTATCTTTCTTGACCTCTTTACTTCCAAATTATATAGATGAAAAACTAGTTTCTCTCAATAATATTAAAGAAAATTTGAATTCTAATTCCAAAGAGATAACTCTTAATAAAATTGATACTATCATTAATCAATTTGATGTTATACCAAATAGAATGACTATCAAAGAAAAAACAGAAGTGATCTCTGCTTTAAATGATTGTGGTATTTTTAATATAAGGGGATCAGTACAAGAAGTTGCAGCAAAACTGTATATGTCAGAACCCTCTTTATATAGATATATTAAAAAAATAAAACAACTTAATCAAAACCACACTTCCTAAAAGATCAACTTGGAAGGTGTATACCCATAATATTTTTTAAATATCTTTATCATATAGGATTGGTCTGTAAAACCACACTCATAGGCAACATTGGACAATGAAATATTATCTTGAATGAGTTTTTTACTTCTGTTTGTTTTCATAATCTGAATATATTTATTGGGTGTGATACCTATATGTTTTTTGAACTCTTTTAAAAAATGATATTTAGAGATACCCAATTGAATAGAAATACTATCAAGTGACAAATCATCTATACTTTCAAAATCATTGATATATTCCAATGCTTTACGAATCTCTTTTTTTGTAGAGGTGATGGTAGCTATTTTTCCAATATCTTTTGAACTATGATGGATTATAATATATTCAAAAAATTCTATGATACTACTCTCTATATTAACTTTATGATTTGAGGGATGAGTTATTGATAAAAAAAGATTTTGATAAAGTCTTAAAGCAACTTTATCCCTAATGATAGGTAAAAAAGAGAGTTGATACTTTTTATCATTTTGTGTAAGATGTTGTGCAATATCATTAATGAGTTCTACCGTTGGCATAATATTGAGATACGACCAACTACTCGTAGCTGTTAAATGCAACTCATAAGGATTCACAACTTGTATCATTCCTACTTTTATATTAAATCTATCAGTATCATTTTGATAGAGATGATTGCCTTCATATATCAAACTAAAAGAATATTCTTCATGAAAATGTTTCGTTAAAGATATATTATCAAACTTATTATTGATAAATGATAGGTTTTGGTTAAGGTTTAGCAAGTAAGATCTCCTCTATTTGTATCATTTGGTTAAATTAAATGATACATCTTGTTTTATACTTATAAAAAATATAACAATATATTACTATTTATAATCTAAAAAAAGTGATAAACTACAATCAAAAAAGATTACTATGAACACAAATACTTTAAAAATACTCCTTTTCGCTTTGCTGGCTGCTTTATGTTTTAGCACAACTTTTATCTTAAATAGATATATATCACTCGAAGGAGGAAATTGGTTTTGGTCGGCTGCTTTACGATATATTTATATGCTATTTCTATTGTCTCTGGGTTTTATTATTTTTAAGGGATATGGATATATAAAAGATTTGATGATAGAGTTTTTTAATGATTTTCTATTTTGGAGCACCGCAGGATCGATTGGATTTGGTATATTTTATGCTTTGATCACTTATGTTGCCAACACTTCTCCCGCTTGGGTTGTTGCTACGACTTGGCAGTTTACTATCCTTTCCTCTTTAGTTATATTGAGCCTTTTTGGGCAAAAGATATCTCGTAGTACATGGATATTAGTTAGTATTATTTTCTTATCTATTTTAATGGTAAATTTTAGTTCAATAGACAAAGAAGAGTTAGAACGTCAAATGTTTAATGTCTTTTTGATTTTGGTTGCAAGTTTTGCCTACCCACTAGGCAATCAACTTGTTTGGGAAAAAAAGAGTGAGATAGATACCTTTGCAAAAGTATTTTTACTCTCACTAGGAAGTATACCTTTTTGGATTATTTTATCATTCTTTTTTGAAGTAGGTATTCCTTCTCAAAGTCAATATATCAGTATTTTTGCTGTAGCTATATTTTCTGGTATTATAGCTACGACTCTTTTCTTATTTGCAAGAGGTAAAGCCAAAAATGCCACACAAATAGCAATAGTAGATGCCACACAATCTACAGAAGTTTTATTTACTATTATATTTGAAATAATTCTTTTAGGGATAGTGATACCAAACAGTCTTGCTTTAGTTGGAATATTATTGGTATTTATCTCTTTATTTACTTTAGTGTTTGTAGACAAATAACTTTTTAGCCTAAACAATAGAAAAAATTAGTTCTCTCTACCGTTCTTTGTATTTAATATCGGCAATTCTACTTTTAGCATTATTTAAATAGTTTAATACTTCAATTTCATCATTAAATACTTCCCCAACAACTCTTCTATTTTGTGCTTGACCTAAAGTAGTATTGTTATCATACAATGGAGTTGTTTCACCAAAACCCATGGCACTTACTTTATCTTTATCTACACCTAGTTTAATTAATTCATCTCTTACTTTAATAGCTCTTCTTGAAGACAAATCATAGTTATAACGAGCCTCAGCCAAAGAGTTCGTATGTCCTTCAACTACAGCATACAAATCAGTTTCTATCAAAAAATCTGCATATATTTTAATCTCTTGCATCTCTGAAGCATCAGAATAAATTGTTGAATCATTTTTAAAATGAACATCTAACTCTTTCGCCATAATACAATCTGCCGCATGTACTGTAGCTACCGCCATGATACTTATCAATGATGATACTATAATTTTTTTCAAATTTTCCCCTTGAGTATATGTTAATGAATTAATTATACCATTGTTTTTATATTTAATTTATTAATTATACCTTTATATTTATACCTTTATATTTATTTTGCTATAATCTATCATAATCAAAACAAGGAAAAACAATGGTAAAACATGTAAGAAATTCTGCTATTTTAGCTACTGTTGCAGTATTTGGTATGACAGCTTGCTCTACTAATGACAAGGTATCGATTAGTGATTCAAATAAACAAATACTAGAACTACAAAAAACAGTTGAAACTCAAAAAACTCAAATATCTCAATTAAAAGAAGACAATACAAAAGCTCTAAGTTCAATTGAATCAATGAACGCTATGAATACTGAATTAAAAGATTCAAATGCAGTACTCAATGCATTGGTTCCTCCAAATGCAAAAGCGGGAGAGTGTTATGCAAAAGTTTTAGTTCCTGCTCAATATGAAACAAAAGAGATAAGAAAAATGCTCAAAGAGGCAAGAACAAATATCTCAATTATACCTGCAACTTATAAATTGGTTGAGAAAAAAGTAACTATTAGAGAAGCGACTTCCCGATTGGTATCTGTACCTGCAACATACAAAACAGTAACTCAAGAAGTTTTAATAAAGCCAGAATCAATCAAACTTATTGTGATACCTGCAACCTATAAAAAAGTATCCAAAAAGGTATTGGCTACTCCTGAAAGTAGTAATATCATCACGCTTCCAGGAACATATAAAACTGTTCAAGAAACAGTAATGGTTGAACCAGAAAAAACAACCTTGGTTACTATTCCTACTACATATAAAGAAGTTACAGAAAAAGTACTTATCAAACCAGCATATACTGCTTGGAAAAGAGGACGAGGAGAGATTGAAAAAGTGGACAATTCAACTGGAAATATTTTATGTTTAGTTGAAGTACCAGCCGTATATGAAACATTAACGTCAAAAGTCATTGATATACCTGCATCAACGAAATCAATCAAAATCCCTGCTGTGTATAAAACAATTGAAAGAAGAGTGGTAGTAAATGCACCATCAACAAAAAAAGTTATTATCCCTGCAACTTATAAAACAATAGAAACAGAAGTGATAGATACACCTGCTACGACAAAAGAGATTAAAATTCCAGCTGTATATAAAACAGTCGCTTCAACAGTCGTAGATAAACCAGCTACAACAAAAGAGGTTAAAATTCCAGCGATATGTAAAATGGTTAAAACAAGAGAAATTGACACACCTGCAAAAGAGATCAAAACTAATATTCCTGCAATTTATACAAATGTAGATACAAAAATCAAAACTTCTGATTCTTATCTAAGATGGCAATCAATCCTTTGTGAAACAAATACAACTCCTGATATAATCTCTAATCTACAAAGAAAACTTCAAGCAAACAACTTTGATATTACAAAAATTGATGGTGTTTACAACCCAGAAACACAAGCCGCAGTAAAAGCATATCAAAAAGCAAACAAATTAAACGAAGGTGCTCTAACTTTAAAAACTCTTAAGTCTTTAGGTTTATAGTACATAAAAAAAGGGAAAATAATTATATTTTCCCTTTTCTCCCAAACAAAACAAATTAATAATTTTTAATTTATAAATCGTTTCTTCGTTTTATAATACCCACCAAATCTATTCTTTGCAACCAAAGTTTTTAATTGCTCAGGTGTTTTTGGCTCTCTTTCATTTTCTTTTATAGTGTTTTTTATTTTTTTACTAGGCTTTTTAATAGTAGTACCTTTAGTTTTTATCTATACAATTAAGATCGTTAAATGCAACTTCAAGTCTAGCGATTAAACTATTTTGTCCAGCTCTCAACCAAACTCTAGGGTCATAATACTTTTTATTTGGTTTATCATCACCTTCTGGATTTCCGATTTGACCTTGTAAATAGTCATGTTTATCAGCTTCAAAAGCTCTCACACCATCCCAAAATGCCCACTGGGTATCTGTATCTATATTCATTTTAATTACACCATATGAGATAGCTTCTTTTATCTCAGCTGTACTACTACCACTTCCACCGTGAAATACAAAATTTACTGGTTTAGCAGATAAGGTATGTTGTTCTGAGATAAACTTTTGAGAGTTATCAAGTATTTTTGGAGTAAGTACTACATTCCCTGGTTTATACACCCCATGAACATTTCCAAACGATGCAGCTATGGTAAAGTTGGGACTAATTGCATTGAGTCTTTCATACGCATAGTTTACCTCTTCTGGTTGTGTGTATAGAAGTGCATTATCTATTTCACTATTATCTACACCATCCTCTTCTCCACCTGTGATACCCAACTCAATCTCAATCATCATATCAAGTGCATTCATTTTTTCAAAATACTCTACACAAGTATCAAGATTTTCTTCGATAGATTCTTCACTCAAATCAAGCATATGAGAGGTAAATAATGGTCTTCCAGTATTTTTAAAATGCTCTTCACTTGCTTCGATAAGACTATCTATCCAAGGTAAAAGTTTTCTTGCAGCATGATCTGTATGTAAAACAACAGGAATACCATACGCTTCTGCCATCATATGAATATGTTTAGCTCCACTTATCGCACCTAAAGCAGAGGCATTTGGTGCTTTACACCCTTTTCCTGCAAAAAAAGTTGAACCACCATTTGAAAACTGTAATATTACAGGTGAGTTTACTTTTGCTGCTGCTTCTAAAACTCCATTGATTGATTCTGTATTTACTATATTTACAGCGGGAATTGCAAAATTGTTTTCTTTTGCATAATCAAATAATTTTTTTGCTTCACACCCTGTCAAGACACCTGCATTTACTACATCTAATACTGCCATATTTTTACCTTTTAAATTATTTATATTCTATTGTAGATTTTTTTTGTAAATCTGCCGCTATTTTTTGAACTTTTTCAACAAATGCTAGCTGTAATAACTCTTGTTTTAATTTTGCTTTAATTTTTTCAAAAGAGATAGTAGTTGATTCTTTTTTTCCATCTAAATAAATTACATGATAACCATATTGAGTTTTTACTGACTTTGGTGTAATCTCTCCTACTTTTAGTTTTTCTGCTGCTGCACTAAATTCTGGTATCATTTTATCTTTTGTAAACCAACCTAACTCACCACCATTTGATCCTGATGGTCCTGTAGATTTTTCTTTTGCCATTTTTGTAAAAGCTGTTTTTTTATCTTTAGCTTTTTGTAAGCTTTTAATAATAGCATCTGCCTCTTTTTCAGTTTTTAATAATATATGACTTGCTTGTAATTCTAAAGGAGTGACATATTTTGCTTTATTTGTATCATAATATTTTTTTATCTCTTTTTCAGTCACATTTACTGTTTTGCTTAGATCTCTTATCCATAGTTGATAAGCAAGACTTTGTTTTACTTTCTCTAACTCTTGAGCATATTCAGCAGATTTTACAATATCACTTTTATAAGCTTTTTGTGCGAGTACTTTTTGCTCTATAATATTCTCTAAAACTTGTTTTTTTTGTGCATCTTGTAATGTTTCAAATTGTATTCGAGGGTCTCTTAATGCTGTTCTTATATCTGAAGCAGTAATATTTTCACCATTAACAACAGCATATACTTTATCTGTCGCAGCAAATAAAGTGCTTGAAAGTGCCAATGAAGCTACAATACTGATGATAGTTTTCTTATTTATAATTTTCATATGTATATACCTTAAATTTTTTTTGATTATAGCAAAAAATTTATAAAATAATGTAAATTTTAAAATTTAACTTAAAAATACTTTAAATTATCAACTTTTTATGTTATAATCCCAAACTTTGAAACTAAAACTTAACTTAACTTTAAGTTTAGACAATTAATAAAGGGAAAATTAAATGAGAATTTTAATAGTAGAAGATGAGAGTACATTAAACAGAACACTTCAAGAAGGTCTTCAAGATATTGGATACCAAGTAGATATTGCAGAAAACTTTAAAGATGCAGAATATTTTATAGAGATCAGAAACTATGACTTAGTTTTATCAGACTGGATGTTGCCTGATGGTGATGGTCTTGAATTGACAAAATTAATTAAAAATAGAAGCGGCAGAACTTCTGTAGTTATTGTGAGTGCAAGAGATGACAAAGAGAGTGAGATAAAAGCCCTTACAACTGGTGCAGATGACTATATCAAAAAACCTTTTGATTTTGATATTTTACTTGCTCGTATTAAATGTAGACTAAGATTTGGTGGTACAAATGTTATTACTATTGAAAATCTAGCAATCAATCCAGATGAAGAAAAAATCACTTATGATGGAAATGAGATAGAATTAAAAGGGAAACCTTTTGAAGTTTTAACACATTTAGCTCGACATAGAGATCAAATTGTTTCAAAAGAACAATTACTTGACGCTATTTGGGAAGAGCCTGAATTGGTAACACCAAATGTAATAGAGGTTGCTATCAATCAAATTAGACAAAAGATGGACAAACCATTAAACATTGCTACTATTGAAACAATCAGAAGAAGAGGTTACAGATTTTGTTATCCTCCAAAAGTTGAAAAAACAGTATAATAATGTCGAGAAAAAGCATATATAGGGAGTTTTCTCAAAAACTCATATTTGCTACTTCATTTTTTGTTATTGTATTATCATTAATCTTTTATGGTTTTACAAAAGCAACAATTTATGAAGATATTTCTGATGAGTTACTCAAAGATGCACAACTTATCGTAACACTCTCAAAATCACAAACAAATGAGGTTCATAATTCTAATTTACGGGTCTTAGTAAATAACGATACAACTATTGAAGTTGTTACAAAGTTTGAAAAACCTAATTTCTTTTTTAGAAAATATACAATTAAAAAGAACCATTTTATTGAACTAATTTATCCTTTAAATATTGCAAATAACCAGTATTTAAAGATGAAGAGAAATATTAACTCTTCCCATAAAATGCTCAATAAAATATTTGGAAATCTTATTTTTTTAGGATTTGGAGGATTAATACTTATTATTGTGTATGCCTTTGCTGTGTCTAAAACTCTTCTTTTTCCTATTTTGAAAATTACAGAGAAACTATCAAAAATGAATGCAAACTCTTTGGACAAAATAGATACAAAATCTTTACCTATTGAGTTTGAATCTCTTGCTAATTCTATCAATACATTAACGACTAGAATTGAAAGTTATGTAAAATATCAAAAAGAGTTATTTATAGGGACAGCCCATGAGCTCAAAACTCCACTAGCTGTTATGAAGCTCAAAAGTCAAGTGACTTTGACACGAAAAAGAGAAGTAGAAAAATATGAAGAGGTACTTAATATTCATATAAAAGAGATAGATGGTATGAATCATATGATATCTTCTATCCTTGATATGGGAAGACAAGAGGGAGCTCAATTTGAAAAACCAACCGAACTTGATATTATCAAATATATATCACTTAAAACAAATGACTACAAACTACTCGCTAAAGAGAAACAAATTGAAATTGATTTTAAAACAGAGATAAAAAGTTTTATTACGATTATTCAAGAAACACTTTTGACACAGATAGTCCAAAACTTTGTACAAAATGCGATCAAATTTACACCTGAAGGAAAAAATATTATCATACAAACTATTCCCAATAAAAACTCTATTTCGATTATGGTTATAGATGAAGGGATAGGTTGTGATGAAAATGTAGATCTTTTTGCACCATTCAAAAGAATCGGTGGACAAAAGGGAGCAGGTTTGGGTCTCTTCTTAGCTAAAAGTGCCGCAGATACATTAGGTGGACAAATAACACTCAAAAATAGAACAGATGGAACAACAGGAACGGTTGCAACCTTGGAGTTGCAACTCAATCCTACATGTAAAATTTAATTAGATTAGATTTGCATGTTCTATTTTAGTACAGTGATTTTGGACTACATCAAGTCCTGCATCTCTTGCTTTTTGAGCAGCTTCATTATTAACCAAACCTAACTGTGTCCAGATACATTGTATTCCACCTCTTTGTAAAGCTTGATCTACAACTAACCCTATCACATCAGGTTTTCTAAATATATCCACCATATCTATTTTTATATCACTAGGAATCTCTTCTAAACTTCTATATACTTTTTCACCCAATATCTCATCCTCTTTGGGATAAATAGGTATGATCACATACCCTACTTCTTTAAGATATACAGCAACTCTATTACTCGCTTTTTCTGGATTTGGTGAACATCCTATTATCGCTATTGTTTTCGTTTCTTCCAGTATTCTTTTGATCTCTGCATTATTACTATTTACTTGAGGCATTTCACATTCCATATTAATCCTTTTTATTATAATTATAAATATTACTACAAATATTCTTATAATTGAATATTATCAAAATTTTAATAATATAATTTATACAAATCCATTTTGCAAAATTTCTTCAAATTTATCAGCTATTATAGGTTGAGAGTAATAATACCCTTGAATATTATCACAACCATTTTGAACTATAAAATCTTTTTGTTCTTTTGTTTCAACACCTTCTGCTATCACTTTTAAATTTAAACATTTAGAAAGTGCTATTACTGTTTTTGCAATTGCTGAATCCTCTTCATCATTTGGCAAATTTCGAATAAATGCTTGATCGATTTTTAGTTTATCTATAGGTAATCTTTTCAAATATGCTAAAGATGAATATCCTGTTCCAAAATCGTCTACAGCTAATTCTATTCCTAAGTCACTAATTTGTTGTAATGTCTTTATAGCTTCTTTTCGATTGATCATAATTTGATCTTCTGTAACTTCAAGTTCTAGCCATTTTGTTTCATCAATCAAGTTTTTTTGTAACTGGAGATCCTCATTCTTATATTCTTTTATTGCTTTTGATGGTTCCATCACCATGTGAGTATTTGCTAAAAACTTCTCTTTCCAATTTTGAATATTTTTAGGAGTGATATTATTTACACTTACAATCTCCCCTAAAATTTTATCACCTTATAAAACTTCCATTACTATTTTGGTTTTAAATTATCATTTATTTTATCAAATCTTCTTGTGATTTGGAATTAAAATTTTAAAAATGTTGTTTATTTTTCTTGTAGTAATTATATTGATGCTAGTAAAGCAATAAGAATAATAATAAAAACATGGTTTAATTCTTTTTTCATAAGTTCCTTTTTTTGTAAATTGAAAAAAAATCAATTTTATTTAATACTATATATAGGGGAAGAAGCGATATTTTATACTAACTAGTATTAATTCTTAATTATTTTAACTTGACATTTAATACTAATTAGTAGTATAATCTCATCCAAGGAAATGAAATGAATAAAAATGAAATCAAAAGTTACGGAATACGAACAGATAAATCTATGCAAACTGTTGTTAAATTAGAAAGATTGCGTTTAAAAATTCTTAATGCTACCGTTGAATATTTATCACAACATGACCTGACATTTAACCAGTTTAAAGTACTAGAAGTTCTATATCATAGGGGAGATTTAAATATTAGTTCTATAACAAAACTAACTATGAGTACACCTGGAAACATAACTGTGGTAGTGAAAAACCTAAAAAAAGGTGGCTGGATTTCTACAATAAAAGATCCAAAGGATAGTAGAGCATCTATTTTAAGTATCTCAAGTAAAGGGATAGATGTTATTTCGAATGTGTTCCCAAATCATGCAAATAATTTAAAAAATACATTTAATGTTTTAGATGATGAAGAACTAAACACTTTGTATAATTTACTTGATAAAGTATATAAAGAAAATTAAGCAAAAAAAATTAAACAATTACTACTAGTTAGTAACACAAAGGGAAAAAATGAAATTAGTAGAAATAGGATTATTATCAATATTAACAGCAGGTGCATTATTTGCAGGAACATACAATGTGGATGCAAGTCACTCAAATGTAGGATTTAAAGTGAAACATATGATGATTTCAAATGTAAGTGGTACATTTGAAAAATTTAATGGGTCATTTGAATATAATGAAAAGACGAAAAAAGTGACAAGTTTAATGGGTACAATAACTGTATCTTCTGTTAATACTCAAAATGAAAAAAGAGATGGTCATTTAAAGTCAGCTGATTTTTTTGATGCTTCAAAATATCCTGAAATAACTTTTAAACTAGACAAAGTTAAAGGTGATTATGCATATGGTGTATTGACGATAAGAGGTGTATCTAAAGATGTTAAGTTAGAATTAGAAAATAACGGTTCTATTATTGATCCTTGGGGAAATAATAGAGTTGGTATTGCATTGAGTGGAAAAATAAATAGAATTGACTTTGGTCTTAAATATAATTCTGTTTTAGAAGCTGGTGGTGTTGCCGTTGGCGAAAAAGTTAAATTAGATATTGAACTTGAAGGAATCTTAGCTAAGTAATTAGCTGAGAATTTATTAGCAATGAACCCAACACTATTTATTTCACATGGAGCTCCCAATATAATTTTAAGTGATTCAATATCAAAAAAAAATATTCAGAAAATATCAGAAACTTTTGATAAACCAAAATATATCATCATGATTTCTGCTCATTATGTAACAAAAGATTTGAAGATTATATCACCTAACGCAAATAAAATTATGTATGATTTTTATGGTTTTGAAGATGAAATGTATAAAGTTAAGTATGAAATAAATAGTGATGAAAAGCTAACTTTTAATTTAATTGAAGAATTAAAGAAAGAAAATATAAGTATCTCAGTTGATGAAACAAGAACAAGTTATGACCATGGTGTTTGGAGTGTTTTATCTTTGATGTATAAAACTTTAGAAATTCCTGTTTTACAACTAAGTGTTCCTCTATCATTTTCAAATGAAGAATTGATTAACTTGGGTGAAAAGTTAAAAATATTTAAAGATGAAGCTTTGATAATTTGTAGTGGAGGAATTACTCATAACTTAGGTGATATAAATGGAAACTTTAAAATGAAATCATATGCTTTAGATTTCAATGATGATATTCTACATATTATAAAAAATGAAAAAATAAAAGAATTAGTAAAAATACAAACAAATATAAATTTTTATAAAAATCATCCTTCAAGTGAGCATTTTTTACCATTGTTTATAGCTTTTGGAAATGCTTTTAATAAAAAAGGAAAATCTTTTAATAGTGAGATGATGTATTCAAATATCTCAATGGAAAGTTTTGTTTTTGATAAAGAATAAAGCTTATGAAGTAATAATATAAAATAAAAGGAATAAAAATGACATTAATATTCGTAGCAAGTTTAAATGAAAATATGAAACTTGCAAATACTATAAAAAATAAATTAGATAAAGAAAAAATTGATTCAAAAATTATAAATTTAGTTAATCTAGAACTACCAATGTATGATACTTTAAAAGAACAAAATAATGGAATTCCTCAAATTGCTTTAGATTTAGCAAAACAGATGCAAGAATCACAATCATATATTTTTGTATCTCCTGAATACAATTATGGAGTTCCTCCTGTTCTTGTAAATACAATAGCATGGATTTCAAGAATTGATGATGATTTTAGAAAATTATTTTCTATGAAAAAAATCCAATTAGCAACGCATTCAGGAAGTAATGGTCAAGATGTATTAAATACGTTAAGAAGTCAATTTACAAGACTTGGTGCTGTTGTAATGCCAAGAGAAATTATTGCTACTTATCAAAAAACTTGTAATGAAGATAGTTTAGAAAGAATTTTAAATCAATTTGAAACTTTTATAAAGGAGTAACAAATGTTAAAAAAATTACCAAAAGAGAATATGGGAACATCAAATCTTGGTTGGTTAGAAAGCCGATTCCATTTCTCTTTTGCAGATTATAGAAATCCAAATAATATGAATTTTGGAGTTTTACGAGTGCTAAATGATGATATTATTCATGCAAATAGTGGCTTTGAAACGCATCCTCACTCAAATATGGAAATTATTTCATATGTAGTAGATGGACAGATAACTCACAAAGATTCTATGGGAAATGCTGAAACCCTTAAACGGGGTGAAGTTCAATATTTAAGTGCAGGAGATGGAATATATCATAGTGAACATAATCTTCATAAAACAAAAGATTTAAGACTTTTGCAAATATGGATTGTTCCACCAAAAACTGGACTTCCAAGACTTTATGGTTCACAAAATTTTAAAGAAATACATAGAAAAAACAAACTTCTAAATATAGTATCAGGACAGAATGGAAGTGCAGATATAAAGATTTATCAAGATGTAAGTATTTATGTTAGCCAACTAGATTCAGATAAAATTTTATATTTTAATATAAAAGAAAATAGACAAATTTATTTTGTACAAATTGAAGGCAAATCAAATATAAACGAAATTATATTAAATGATGGTGATGCAATGGAAATAGTTGATGAAAAACAAATAAATATTAAAGCCTTAGAAAATTCTCATTTTTTATTTATTGAAATTTAACTAATCGTACTAGGAGATAGACCAAACATCCTTGAAAACTCTCTACTAAATTGAGAAGGACTTTCATACCCAACTTGAAATGCGACCTCATGTACTTCTTTATTTTGTAAAAGTAACAATTGTCTTGCTTCATCAAGACGAAGTTTTTTCTGAAATTGAAGAGGTGACATTGTTGTTGTAGTTTTAAAATGCTGGTACAGTGAAGATTCACTCATATCAATGCTATTAGCTAATTGTTTTATATTTATTTTTTTATTAAAATTTTCTTTTATATGAGTAATAGTTTTAGCAATTTTATTTGAAGCGGTACCATCCATAGAAAACTTACTAATAAAATAACCTGATTTACTTTTTACCAAATTATAAAGTATCTCTTTAATTAAAAGGGGATAAAGAAAACTAATATCACTTTCTTCTCTTTCTAGTAATTTTATAAGTCTAAAAATAGACTCATAAAGTTCAATATTCAAATCATTAAAACATAAACCTTTTTCAGACTGTGTATTTGTCGGTATGATTGGATAATTTACATTTTTAAGCACTTCATGAATATCTTCGAGTTTAAATTTAATTCTTAATGATAAATAAGGTTTTTCATTCGTGGCTTCACTTATTTTTATTCTTGCTGGTAAATGAGTTGAAGATACTAAATATTCATTTTCATTGTATTTGTAAATTATATCACCAAAGTTTACATCTTTCGCACCTTGTAAGATTATACAAATTGAAGGTTCATACATAATACTTATTTGCTCTGATAATGTTTTTGAAGTAAAAAAGTCTAAATTTGGAATTTCAGATTGAAATTCCCCATCAAATGTATATTTTGTTGTGATTAAACTAATCATATAATTTCTATATTTGTCAAAAGTTGTATCCATATTTCAAATCCTTATATTTCATATTATACAAAAATATCAATAATACATATACATAAATACTCCAATATATTTGCCTAATTATCCAAATCAAAATAAAAGATTAAAAATTTATAGAATTAGGCATATGCTATGGACTTTCTATCTAGTGATAAACCCTAATTTATTTTATAATAGTAAGGGATATATTTATTTGAATAAAGGGAAAAGTTATGAGTAATAAATTAGACAAAAAAGAACGAAGAGATTTTATAAAAAGATCTGCATTAATAAGTGCAGGATTAGTATTTTCTACACATCCTATAAATATATTAGCAAAGAACAAAGGGGAAACAATGAATAGCTTAACAACAAAAGGATATGCAGCATTTGATGAATCAGGAGTTTTAAAACCTTGGAAATTTCAAAGAAGAGTAGTTGGAGATAATGATGTTTTAATCGAAATTAAATATGCAAGTATATGTCACTCTGATATTCATCAAGAAAAAGGACATTGGGGAAAACAACAATACCCACAAGTTCCAGGTCATGAGATAGTTGGTATTGTTAAAGAAGTTGGTAAAAATGTTACTAAATTTAAATTAGGAGATAGAGCTGGTGTTGGTTGTATGGTAGATGGATGTACAACTTGTGGAGATGGTGAACAGTACCATCCTGACACACTTTTTACTTATGGTTATCCAGATAAAAGAGAACCAACAGGAATTAGTCAAGGTGGTTACTCTACACAAATTGTAGTAAGAGATTATTTTACTGTACATATTCCAAAAAATATAAGTTTTCAAGAAGCTGCACCACTACTATGTGCAGGAATTACAACATATTCACCTATTATGAGAGCTGATTTTAAAAAAGACGACAAAGTTGGTGTAGCTGGTATTGGAGGACTTGGTCACATGGCTGTAAAATTAGCAGTTTCAAAAGGTGCAGAAGTTTATGCTTTTACAACCACAAAAGAGAAGATTGAAGATATTAAATCTTTTGGTGCAAAAGAGGTGATTGTAGTTGATGACATCTCAAAATTAAATCAATATAGGGGTCAAATGGATTATATGATTTGCACGATTCCTTATTCATATGATTTAATTGCATATACCTCAGTTGTTAAACCATATGGGTTTTATACACAAGTTGGAGCACCTATTAATTTTCATTTAGATTTAAATATGCTTGGATTATCGGCTAACAGGGTAAATTTCAATGCTTCACTTATTGGAGGAATCAAAGAAACTCAAGAGATGATAAATTATTGTGCCGAAAATAAAATTTATCCTCAAATTGAGATTATAAAAGCTGAAGAGATTACAGAAGCTTGGAAAAAAGTTGAAAATAAAGAAGCTAGATACAGATATGTTATAGATACTGCAACAATCTAAAATCAATCTTTTCAAATATTTTGAAAATTAAATAAAAAGGAAAATAAATGAAAAAAATATTGTTACTAAGTTTTGTTGTGATGTATATGTCACTTCAAGTTCAAGCAAATCAAGGAGAAAAAAATATGGATAATATATCAAAAATAGAATCAAGAGCTTCTATAGTAGTAAGTCAATCAGATTTTAGAAAGTATTTTACGGGAGGAGATGTAAGAATTGATATGCTTTATTCTCAAAGTGATGCTAAAACACATGGAGGGGCATATGTAACTTTTGAACCAAAAGCTAGAACAAATTGGCATTCTCATCCAGCTGGACAACATATCATAGTAACATCTGGAGTTGGGTACTATCAAGAATGGGGAAAACCTATTCAAGTTATAAAAGCAGGTGATGTAGTTTGGGTTCCAATAGGTATAAAACATTGGCATGGTGCTTCAAAAGATATTGCAATGACACATCTAGTAGTAACAGGAGCCGATAAAGATGGGAAAAATGCTGATTGGTTAGAACCTGTTAGTGATCAACAATATGACAAAAAATAAAAGGATGACTTATGTATAAAAAAATATTAACAGCATTATTTGCAATTGTAACTACAATAAGTTTTATGGAGGCAAAAGATTTGAATCCAAAATCACTAGATAAAAAGCAACAAAATATTATAACTATTTCTGCATTTACTGCAAATGGTGATATGGATAAGTTACAAATAGCTTTTGTAAATGGTCTTGATGCAGGGTTAACAATCAATGAAATAAAAGAGATAATAGTTCATCTTTACGCATATGTAGGTTTTCCAAGAAGTTTAAATTCTCAAAATCTGTTTATGCAGATTGTTGAAGATAGAAAAAAAGCTGGTAAAAAAGATATTGAAGGAAAAGTAGCAAGTCCAAAGCCAAAAGACTATGATACTATAGAGTTTGGTAAAAAAATCAGAGCAAAACTTGCTGGATTAAAAGAAGACTATACTGGTGCACCTTATCAAATTTTCTCACCCATAATGGATGAATATTTGTTAAGTCATCTATTTGGTGATGTTTTTGTTAGAGATGTAGTAGATTATAAAACAAGAGAATTAGTTACTATTTCAGCACTTGCTGCAATCAATGATACAGCAGGTCAACTAAAATTTCATATACCAGCTTCTATGAATATGGGATTAACAAAAGAGCAATTAGAAGATTTTATTTTAGTTGTAGATACAAAAGTAGGGAAAAATGAAGCAAAGATTGCGAATGAAGTTTTGAAAGAAGTTTTAAAAACTAGAAAATAGTTATTGTGAATACTATTATAATAAGAATTTATCTTAAAAGTTTAAAAGTATGTTGCCTTTAACTTTAGATATTAAAGATTTAAATAGCAACGAAAAATATTTTCACTTTTCACAAAACTTACCAACAAATCCATCAAGTCCTAAAACTATACAATCAGGTAATCTAATGATATGGAACTCTAATAGTTTAGTGCTTTTTTACAAGACATTTTCAACTATCTACAGTTATACAAAACTTGGATATATCAAAGATACAAATGGACTTGATAAAGCAGTTGGATTTAATAATATAAATATCACATTTACTTTAGGAGAATAATGAAAACTAAAAACTAAAAAAGGGAAGAAACAACAGCACTTTGGGTAATGGCATTGTGTGCTTTTGTATTAATAGCATCTGAATTTATGCCTGTAAGTCTGCTTACTCCACTTGCTAGTGATTTAAATATAACAGAAGGACATGCAGGACAAACAATATCTATTTCAGGGCTATTTGCCTTCGCAACAAGTCTTTTTTTAACAACAATTATTGGTCATGTAGATAGAAAAAAAGTGTTATTGTTCTTTACTCTTCTTATGGGAATATCAGGAGTTATTGTGGCATTTGCTCTTAATTCAGTAATTTTAATGATTGGTAGATCACTTTTAGGAATCTGTATTGGTGGTTTTTGGTCAATGTCAGCCGCAACAATGATGAGATTAGTCCCAAAAGAATCAGTACCTAAAGCATTTTCTATTCTTAATGGTGGAAACGCACTTGCAACTATTGTTGCAGCTCCTCTTGGAAGTTATTTAGGAGGTAGTATTGGTTGGAGAGGTGCATTTTTTTGTATCGTTCCTGTTGCAATTATTGCCTTTATATTACAATATAAAAGTTTACCTGCTCTTCCATCTCAACACTCTTATGGTCATAGACCAAAGTTAAGCAGTGTGTTTAAACTCTTAAAACGGTGGCAAGTTACTTTAGGTATGGTTTCTACTATGCTATTTTTCATGGGTGTATTTACCTTATTTACTTACTTGAGACCTTTTTTAGAAATGGAAACAAAACTCGATGTGGAGATGGTTTCTTTAGCACTTTTAGCATTGGGTATTTCTGGATTAGTTGGTACTATTATTATAGGGTATCTATTAAAAACAAGACTACATAGTTTGTTGATTTTTATACCTCTTTTCATGATGTTTTTAGTTATCGGATTTATCATTTATGGGGATTCAACCATTTGGGTTTTTGTGCTTATTAGTTTTTGGGGTTTGCTCTCAACTTCAGCACCTGTTGCTTGGTGGAGTTGGTTAGCTAAAACTCTACCAAATGATACAGAAGCTGGAGGTGGACTTATGGTTGCAGTTATTCAACTAGCGATTACTTTAGGTGCATCATTGGGTGGATTGATATTTGATATATATGGATATGAAAGTACATTTATCTTTTCTGCTTTTATTTTAGGTATAGCAAGTTTAATGGCTTGTATCACTGGACTTCATATGAAAAAGTAATAGAGTTGAAGGTTCAACTCTATTGTTTTAATTAAAATACATATATGAAACTAGCATTACAAAAAAGTGAACTTTTTTCCTTTATAGATAAAAGAAAAACTTCAAAGTTTTGCACAAATTTATGAATCTGATATAATATAGACATCAGTGGAGTATGACAATATGATGTTACAAACTGAAATGGCTGCTTAGCTATTCTTATGATTAGTATGATATGGGGTTGACAGACCATTAAAATTACAGAAATCAAACATTATTTAGCTTCTTCATCATTAGCGATCAAAAAAATAGCTGTACATATGGGATATAGCGATGTAAGTAATTTCATAAAAATTTTTAAAAATATAGTCAATTAAAAGAACAGTTTTAAAGAGATATAATAATATATAAGATACAATTAAATATATTTATTATCAAGGATTATCAATATGAAATTTAATTTGTTATTTTTATCGTTAGATGATATTATGGTTCTGGAGTTTATAGGATATTCACTAGAGGAATCATTGGGAGATACCTCTATAGGTATTTTAGAGGCTAGTAATAAAGATGAAGCGATACATATGCTAGAATCACAAAAAGTTGATTTAATTATTTCAGATATGGATATGGAAACTTTACAATCTTTTGAGTTTTATGAAAAAATAAAGCTGGATAATGAATATAAGCATATTCCATTTGTTTTTTTATCATCATTAGAAGAAGATCAAAATACTGCTGCAGTAAAAGAGATTGAACATCTTTTTGTGAAACCTTTAGATGTTGATCATCTACTACAAACACTTCATAATATTTTATCTAAATAAGAAAAGTATTCTCTTTCTATAAGAAAATACTCCTCTTCTTGCAACTATAGTGTCATCAATAATGAAAAATCATTTTTCATAGAAATAATTAATTTATTATCAACTCTCACACTCTCATCTTTTTTTAGAAAAATTCCACCTATACCGATCTCTAATTCTAAATCACATAAATTAGTTACGATTTTATGAGTTGTATTGATTTTGAATTTTAGATTTTTTGATATAGAGCTAAACTGTTGTAAATCTGTGTGATTTAATTCTATTAGATTATTTTTAGGTACCACAACCTTTTGATTGGTTTTGTTATATCTATCTATAATATTAATGACACCCTTAGTACAAGTGATATCTTCAAATGGAGTAATAAATTTTTGGGGTCTATCAGATTTGTATTTTTTTTCATGATATATTCTATTTTCAAGTATCGTTGTATATTGAAACTCTTTTTCAATTTCTATTGAGTTTTTTTTATCAAAATTAATATTGATAGATTTTATCTCTTTATTCGTTATTTGAATAAAGTTTGGAGAGACGTTATCATAGTAACTATTTTTATTTTTAACTTCATCCTGTAAATTTTTACCTCCACTAGAAAATACTGATATAAGTCTATTATCAAAATATTCTTTATATCCAGAAGTATGCTGTTCATGTGCTCTTAAAATCATATCTATATCATACTTTTTACAAAATGCAATAAATTGATCTTTTGAAAAACCAAATCGCACTTCAGAACTATTATTAAAGCTTTCTTCATCTCCATCATACGGATCAGACCAAAGCATATTTACTTTTTGTGATATTCCTACTTTATCTTTTGTATTATTATCCAAAAGTTTTTGAAAATTTTCATATCCATCACTTCCATAATAATCTTCAGAATTAAGATCAGCCCTTGGCAATCCACCATGCATAGCACATATTTTTATTGCTTCAAAATTAAAAAGTGCAAGTGTAGGCATCGAATCAAAAAAATTAGCATACAGTGTGGCAAGTTTTTTATAATCATCTTTATTTACTGGATCTTTTTTTGATAAAGTGGTAATAAAATTGAATAAATAAGAGGTATCAGCATTTGTCATAGATGATAGATAATCTCCATTTTTATCTATTGTATAGAGTTCATGATTTCCTCGTAAAAGATGTATGTTATTTGGTAAAAGGTATTTTAATAATATTATTCTATTAATTAACTCTATTTTATCTTTTCCTCTATCGATATAATCACCTAAAAAAATGAGATTTATATTATCAAAATTTTCTTTTAATTTGATAGCGTGTACTATTTCCAAAAAAGAGTTCAAATCAGCATGAAGATCTCCTAGGAGATAATATTCTTTATCATCTTCAAAAAAAGTTATAAAATCACTATAGTTTTCCTGAGAGTGTATCTCTGAAATTTGGCGAACAATAGCATTCGATTTTTTTGTGTTTTGTACCACTACCAACTCTTCAATCACTTTTACAAAAGCATTTGAGTCAAGTGACAATTTTCCATCAATAACCAAAGAGATAATTTGATCTCTTTTTCTTATATTATCAGATAAGAAGCCCAAAGTATATTGCATTGCTTTTTGCATCACCTCATCATTAAAAGAAACTTCCATCAACTCTTTTAAGGCTTTGAGATCTTCTTGTTTTATTTTAGTACTTGCCATGTTACCTTCTTCATTTTATTGCTCTTATAAATTATACCAAATCATATCTTTTTTTATCACCTTTATTTTATATGTTTTTAGTTTAATAGTATTCATTTAATACACTCTTTCCAAACTAGGTATTCTCATAATCGTTTCTATATCATCTGATTTATAATCATGATTATGATTTTTCGATACAGTATCTAACTCTTCCCACGATACAATACAAGGATGGAGTTTTCTTACTGGATCTTTTTTGATCTTGTTTGTTTCATCCTCTGCTATCTCTAACTTTTTCCAACCATTTAATATATGAAATGCATTCCATCTCATATGTTCCACTTTTCCTAAAGTGACTATCTCTTTTTCTGTAAGTTTATTACCATAATCATGATCTTTTAGACCCATTTGATCCCAGTTGATTTTATCTCGTTCATTTTCCAAGAGGTATTTTGTGGCTATACTGTTTTTAAGATTTTCATAATCACTTATCGGTTTGGCTCTATTTTCTATAAATTTATCTATAAAATGTTTTTTGATATCATTATGTTCGATAAGGTATCGGTTTGAGTCTTTTAAAAACATACTTAGAGATTCCCACTCCTGTTTTGCCGATTTATTTTTATCATCATATCCATGGAGTTCGTTGTAGTGTTTATTATTTAAAATAGCCATTCTATCAAGTGATTCATTGATAACCATATCATAACTACATGTTTGATTGAGTTCCCCAAATGTTCGTACATGTTTAAATACTGTATTTTCATCTTTGTAGATTTTATTTTGATCATTTTTGATGATTTTAGCCGTATTTTCAAAACTATTTGAGTATATTGCTATATCTATCTCATTTTCTAAAATTGTATCATTATATCGTCGTAGTATCTTCATAAGATTTGATAACGATTCAAACTCATCCTCGTGTGCTACTATAATTTGTGTGTATAAATTGATATCTTCATCTACAAACTTCCCATCATCTATAAACTTTACATTCCAATATTCGGTAAATCTTGAGTTAGAAACCTCCTCTTTCTCTTTGTCCTTTTTATCAATACCTATATCATATTGTTTAATAAACTCATCTTCCAAGTTTGTATTTTCATTTTTATCTTTATCATATACAATTGTTATCTCTATTGGTGTTTGATTGTAAAAATGTCCTAGATGTAAGGCATGAACAAAAACATTTTCGGCAAGCTTCCCAAATCCTAAAATTGCAATTTTAACTTTTTTTGTAGGCTCTTTTATCTCTGCAGTTGTTTGAAATACATTATCGCCAAGTGTTCGCTCTCGAAATAACATACGAGCAGAGTTACTAAAAAGATTAAATACTTTTATATCTACTTTTGTAGTATCCTGATCAAATGTTTTTGCCATAAAAAAGTCATAAAACTCACTGTGTAAAAGATGTACATATGTTTTGAGTTTTTCTTTTCTATCCATAATAGTTTGCATATTAGTAACTTTTGAGATGATCTCCATATTGGTAGTATCTTGATCTGTCATGGTTACAAAATATTCCGCTTTATCAATCTTTGCTTTTAAAAGTACCTTTTCTTCTTGTGCCTTCCCAAAAATAAAAACAACCCCTTTATCTTTCAAAATATCTATATTAGGATTATTTTTATCTTTTTCTATACATACTATCAGTTTTTGATCTTCTGGTTTTTTTTTCATCTCCTCTATCCAATCAAGAATTAATGTTTTTCCCTTTTCACCAGCTCCTGCAACAACAATATGCTTGTCCCCTCTTTGCCATAAAGCTTTTTTGTCACTAAAAACATTTCGTAAAGTGATCAAAATAATCATAACAGTAGCAGCCGCAGCGAGCCATCTTCCAATCTCCAAAGTAAATGGTATTTGTGTATCTATAGCGGGTGTCTGCAGATCAAAAACAAATACTCGAATAGAATAATAGAGATAATCGAGCATATTACCTTGCAGATTATGTTCCTCATACATCTGAGAAAACCCAATCATATTGATTACCAATGCCATAATAGTCAATATAAATACATCAAAATCCCAATCATTTTCTTCAAAAAAATCTTTGGGTTTGGACAAAGATATATATTTTAGTTTATTTTTCAACATTTTTTTCCTTTTCATTTTTGTGAGTTACAAGTTTTAATATATCTACACATTTTCCATCATCAATCATAATATTATCACCAATAACTGTTAATGGTTTTACGGAATAATTTGAATACCATTTTGCTTCATTTTTATTAATTGTATCAAGTGCAGATAAAGTTTTTTCATCAGAAATATTTGTAAATATAATATTCTCAGTTGATTGCATAGACTCATCAAATTGATAATTTTTAAATTTATCATCAAAGGCAAATTGATCTATAACTGCATAATTATTTTTATCAAGTATATAAAAAACTTTATCTTTTAACAAAACGATTTGATTACTAGGTAAAAGTACAAATTCTCCACGCAATTCTTGTATTTTTGTACAGTTCTTATCTAAAATAATTGAATTTTTTCCATCAAAATATACAAACGCATCTTCTAAAATCTCAAACCTATCATTGTCTAAAACTAGTTGTAATTCATATCTATTACTATCATAGATTTGTATTTTATCTTCACTATATGCGAGTACAAATTGATCTGATGTTTTATTGTTATAGTCATAAGTATACGCAATAGTTTTTTTACACTTTAAAGTATTTCTATCTATCACTTTTATATCTTCATAATTGTATAAAATAATATCACCATTAGTTAATACCTTAACATCAGCATTGTCAGCATCTTCATATTGATTTGAATGAGTGATAAGATTAAAATCTCCATCATAAAGACTTATGCTATTATCTTCATAAATAACTACCGTATTTTCATTTGATACAAAGAGGTGTACAATATCATTTTGATTTTGTTCCTCTTTTATCTCTATCTCTTTATATGTACTGGTATCCAATACTTTAAAAGAATTATTGTAAGGCAATACTAGATTCTCTTTATGAAATATTTTTATATCATAATTATTTGTATCACATTGTATTTTGAAACTATAATTTTTAGTATCATATACTTTTATATAATCATAATACACAAATACAATATCGCCATTTTTTAAAAGTTCAATATGATACAACTCATCTCTATCATCTAGCTCAAATATTTTTAAAACTTCCAATGATTTATAGTCATAAACAACAGGATTTTTTTCAGAATAATATGCTATAAAATTACCATCTTCCAAAAATACCAACTCTCTAAAAGAACTTTTTCCTGCTTTTATATTCCCAATAGCCAGTGCACTCGTTTTATCCCATAATATAATCTCTTGATCACTCAATGTTATAATATTATTATTTTTTAATACAAAACTCTTTTCTACTCTTATTTTTTCTTTTTTGTTCGCATACGCAATAGTATTCAAATCCCAAATTTTGAGTGTTGTATCCTGTGATACAGAATAAAGAATATTGTTCTTATAAACCAAATCATTTACACCTGCATTATGTCCCTCTAAAAGTGCCACTTTTTCAAAATCATTATTCCATACAACCATAGTATCAGCATAAGAGTTACCTGTCGATACAAAATAGTGTTCGTCTAATTGTTTTAAAAAAGTTATACCATCTTCGTGAGCATCAATAGTGGTGACAAGTTCAAAATCTTCAAGTGAAAAAATAAAACTTTTTGCATAATTATTATACACAATAATATACTTTTCAAAGAGAACTTTTATATCATTTATATACTCTTGCTCTAGTGTAATTTTTTTTACGATATTTAAATTTATATCAAGTACTATCAACTCATTTTCAATATTTAAAATTATTGTCTCTTTGACTATCACTATATCTGTACAACTCTTTTCAAGTTCATAAGTACTCACACATTGAAATTTATCATTCCATATTTTTATACTCAAATCTTTTGAATGGGAAAGAAAATATCCATTTGCTAAGATTTTCAGATCCAATATACCTTTTAAGTGTTCTTTTAAAATACTCACTTTTTTATAGTTTTTATCTTTGATACTAATATTTTGATTATTTGTATACGAGATAAAACCATCTTTATATTCTACTATTCCACCTGACCCTGCTTTGCAATTTTTAACGATATGCTGCTCTTCAAAACTTTCTCTATCAAGTATTTTTATCGTATCATCTTCACTATAAGTAACAAGAAAATTATTATCAAAGAAGTCTATTTTTACAATTGATTTCTTATGAATCTTTTTTCTATTGAAAAGCTCACCATTCCTATCAAAACTATATAAATGCCCTCCTTTGGTAAAAACAAAAAACAAGTCGTGCGTATCAAAAATCTTTATACCACTTATCTCTTCTTTTATTTTTATCTCTTTTTGTGTTGAAAAATCTTTGAGATAACTTATTTTAATTATACTTTCATTATAACTGGAGTAAGTTATTATCTTATCATTACCAAAAAAATCAATAAATTCTATAGAATCATCATGCAATGCTATGGTATCTTTTAAACAAGATATATAAATATCTTCTGATAGATTGACTTTAGCTAAATAATTCCAATCAACTTTACCATCATTTTCAAACTTCCCAGCCTCATGGGTTAGAGGAGAATTATTTGCATGTTCAATAGCAAGCTGAAAAAATATCTTTGAACTTTCCCACTCTTTATCACCTCTTTCTAATATATGTTTATTTGATGTTAAAAAGTTTTCAAAAATATCAAATCGTTCGTTTAAGTCTATTTGTTTACTCATTTATATTATCCTTTATCGCTTCTATCCATGTATCTTCTAAGTGATCTAAAAACTTTTTTATCTCAGCATCATTTGTTTCAAATTTATGTATCTCTTTTTTTGTTTTAATTATAGATTCTTTACACTCTTGTACAATATTCTCATATTCTTTATTTGATAATTGACAACTTTGTTTTGCAAAATTTTTATAAGTCTTTTATTTCCACCAAAGTTTACCATCAGACATACGAAGTGCTGGTATATCGTTTTTGATATATACTGTTGTAGTTATCACATCATATATGGGAGCTAAATATGCATCTTTAAAATCTTTATCATAAAGTATTCCATAGTTTTTAAGATGACCATCTCCATTTTGAAGAAGATGATTCATCACTATTGCTTTAAAAAAAGTTTTTAGAGTCTCTTTTTTATGCTGTGGGGCTATGATATCTTTTATAACTCTTGCACACTCCTCATAACTACCATCATATTTACCATCAGTTCCTCGTGCTGTTAATACACACATATCTTCAAATCCTAGATAACTATCATCATCTTTTATATCAAATCTTTTGATAACAAACATGCTTAAATCATCTGATAGATAAAACTCTGGTGTAATAAGATTTGCATTTCTTATAGCTCTCATACAAAAGTACTCATTGAGTGCTAGTTGAGGGTACTCATCACTCCATGACTTTACTATAAAATGCTCGAACTTCATTGTAGTTTTATTGTGAGCAGATAATAGCAGTTTTGGTTGTACTCCAGATACTCCAGAACGAATAGCAAATTTAGAAAGTAACTCATCAAATAAATTTTCTTTGCTATTGTGTAATATATTTTCTAATTGTAGATTATCTTCATAGAGATTTAATTCATTGAACTTTATACGACCCAACATATAAGGACCAATAAGTTCTAAAAATCCAATATCATCCATCTTCTTTATTTTTGCAAAACTATTTTTGATAGCATCTTTTAAAGCACCCTCAGGCATATTCATTTGAAATATTGGATGAAGTTTTTTATCCACCCAGCTTTGAGTTCGTACAGGCATAGTTAAAGATACTACATTTGAACAATTTTCAAGATAATTAAATATATACTTATCATTTTCATAGCTTAAGTTTCCACTAAAATCTTGATTTATAAATACTTTCAATTTATTCTCTTTCATCTTGTAACTCCTCCAAAGTACGAGGGCGACCTTTGGGTCTAATTGTAAATTCATATTCAAGTAGGTCAAGGATAAACTCAACTTTTTTGATACCAACTTCATCTATAAAACCATTCTCTATTTTGGATATAGTTCGTTTTGTAATACCAGAATATTTTTCCAGATCATTCTGTGACCATTTCTTTTCTTTTCTTAGTCTTTGTATTTCTGATCCTAGTTTTTCTAAATCCATTCATTTTCCTATATTATGAAGTATATTTCTTATATTATAGTATATTTACTCTTATATGAAGTATACTTCTTTTTATATCCTAAAATATCTCTTTTTTATGCAACATTTTATGAATACTCTGCTCAACAATAAATACAAAATACCCAACAAGTATTGCCAAAATCATATCAAATATAAATGCAGGTAAAAAAGCAAAAGTATGTTCATAAAGATGATGTACAAACTCTAAATTATGTGCAAATATTCCACCAGCGACTAAAAACATAGCAAAAGTACCTACAACTGTTAATATTTTGATCACCATTGGCAAAGAAGCGACTAAAAACTCCCCAAACTTATCTTTTAGACTCTCCTCTTTACTTGTCGCAATAAGATAAAAACCAACATCATCCATCCGTACAAGGAGTGCCACTATCCCATATACACCAATAGTTGCAATCACAGCCACAAATGAAACAGCTAGTACCTGCATCACAAAAGGTTGATCCATAACTGTACCTAGAGCAATAACTACTATCTCAATAGACAAAATAAAATCAGTTAAAATAGCTGATTTTATCTTTTGCTCTTCACTCACTACTTTTTTATTTTCTTTATGCTCTTTTTTGAGTATCTTTATCTCTATATATTCATGTACTTTTTCAGCACCCTCAAAAGCCAAATAAAGTCCTCCTAGTATAAGGATAGGCGATATAAGCCAAGGAGCAAAAGCACTCAAAATAAATGCAATTGGTAAAATAATAAGTTTATTTTTCAAAGAACCTTTGGTAATAGCCCACAATACAGGCAACTCTCTTGATGCATGAAATCCAGCTGCTTTTTCAGCATTGACTGCTAAATCATCTCCTAATATTGGTGCTGTTTGTTTTATAGATGCCTTTGTTATCATTGCTGCATCATCCATCAACATCGCAATATCGTCTAATATTATAAAAATTCCACTTGCCATTTTTTATTTTCCTAATTTATTTATTGTGTATCTATTACTCATCATTCATACCATCTGCTTTAGCAAGTGCATAGTCTTCTAAAATCTCTTGTGTTTTATTGAGTTTAAACTTTTTCATTAAAAAATCAAAATTAGTTAAAAGTTCAAGTGCTTGTGTTTTTTGTTTTGACTTAATCAATTGATATGGTAGTTCTATCAAAGCAGACTCTTCTGGTGTTTGTACATCTAAGCTTTTATTATAAACTAATTCATAAAAATTTGCTAGGTTTGTATGTGCTGTCTGTTTTGAACCTATCAGTTTATACGCTCCTTCATTAAACTTTCTATGAAAAAAAGATATTTGATTTTTTCCATCTACCTCTTTTATCGATAAATAGTGTGCCATTTCAGAATAAAGCCTCGCCCATACAGCAGTAGGAAGTCGCTGTGGTCGGGGATAAAATTCATTTGACACATCATCCATTATCTCTTTTTCTTGCGTAAGTATATCAAAAAGTTCAGGTTCAGCAAGCCCATCTTTACTACAAGCTATATATGCAAAAGCATAGTTTATAAGTGGTAAGCTATGATGAGAATGAGTATGTAATCTTGTAAATAATCGCTCTATAAGTTCATCTAACTCTTTAGGGTAGTTATAATCATCTGTATCAATTTTAGTATATGAGTTCCAATCACGAACCTCCTCAAGAAGAATCTTAAGATACAAAGGCGAACCACTTTGTGTAAAAGCTTCTAATACTTTTGTTTTTTGTGGCGTTGTTAATGTTCTATGATAACTTTGTAAATATTCATCTATCATAGAGTTCGCTTCATCACTATTAAATGATTCTAAAAATAAAAAACTATTCTCATCTGTGTACTTTTGTTTGAGTTTAGGCAAATATGGTGTGTTTTCATATCTATTTGGAAGTGTTGATATGATGATTTTTGTATTGTTATTAAGTATTCGAGGGATCCAATCTAAACTATCAATTAACATAAACTGATCAAGTGCATCGATAAAAAGTATAAGTTTTTTCTCTTTTGGATAGTTTATGAGTAAGTTACTTATCATTTTATTTAACTCTTGTATATCACCCAAAACTGTTTCTAACTGCAGTTCATTTTCATTGAGATACTCTTCACATATATCTTTTAGATTTTCATCCTCTATAAGTTGTATATAAAGTGATTTATAAAGATTCAATGGATTATTCGATAACTCTGTTGTCCCCACAAATCTATAAGCCAAAGTTATATTTTCATTTACAATATCTTTTTTTGTATCAGAAATTACTTTTGCCATGAGTGCAGATTTTCCACTACCAGAATCTGCATGGATTACTAAAGGAGCAATTGAATCTTCACTAGAGATATACTGATCTATTCTATTTAAAAACTCTTCACGACCTACAAATATTTTCGATTTTTCCAGCATAAAATCTTCTTGATCATTCAATTCTCTCGTTTGTTTATTTAACTCTTCAAAATTTTCTATCTCTTTGACCATAGAAGAAAATATAGTTTCATAAAAATCATCACAAAATTGTTTGAGGTGAGAGACAGTTATACTATCCTGTGTTCTTTCTAAACCTGTATCAAGTTGGAGAGTATACTCCTTGACATTTTCTTTTGGCAACTCTTTTTTAATATGATTGATTAAATTTGTATGATAAGGTCGTATCTCTTTATCGAGTGTATCTTCATTCATATTTTTAAAGTCTGAAAAATGTTTTACTGTGATCTCATAGGCTGCTTTTTTTTCTAATGGGTTTTGAGTATTATACTGCTCTATTTTTTTTCTATAGAGTTTATCACTTTTTTCCAATCTAGCAAACTCTTCTGCTTTTACCCTATCCATATTTTCAAAATCTCTATTATAAAAGTAGATGTTTTCTTTATTTTCTACATTTTTAAAAAGACCTTCTACTATCTCTTGCTCGGTTGCAGATTTGATATATTTTGATTTTTGGGTATCGGTAAGTGTCTCTTTCAATTCACCAGTCACCACAGATCGAAAAGCCTCTCGAAGAGTATTTTCTACATCTCCCCAATAGTTCCAGTCTTGATGCTCTTTTGTAAGTTTTGCTTGAAGTTTGTACACAGCAGGAAGTGCATTTTCATCTTTTTTATACCATAACTCTAGGTACTCTTTTATTTTATCATTTTCTTTAAAATTTTCAAGTACAGTATTTTTTACAAGTTCAAACTCCTTTGATTCAATCGAAGCAGGAAGTGGTATCCAACCATACCGTTCACCTAACATAATAGCAAAGTGAGGATTGAGTGCATTTTTACATCGTTTTACCTCATCTATACATATCTGCATAGTTTTCTGATCGTTTCCTGCTTCACTAGACACACCCCAACGAAGATCAATAGGCTGAAAAGAAAAGCCATGACTATCACAATATTCTCTTAGTCGTGGAAATACAGTCTTTTGTAATTCATCTCGTTCTGCTCTCATATCATTGAATGTTGAGCTTAAAAATAGTCTAAATGTTTTTGAGGTGTTTGCCATGGGTATTTTCCTTTTTTGTTAATTGTAACTTTGTAATGTAGTATCTTTGTAATATTTAGTATAAAAATCCAAATAACCACAGTGGTATTTTATTTCCAAATCCCACCTCAATATCATCAGATACTACAAAACTATTTGGTATATCTTTGATCTGTTTAAAATTTTTACTTTTTCCACCTATTTCAAATAAATACTTATTATCGACTAAAAAGTCACCTTTTTTGGGATAAGTTACTTCATGAATGACACCTACACTATTAAAAAAAAATGTTTCTCGTACTGTTCCTATTTCACAAGTTGAGATATTGAGTAAGTTTGTATTATTAAGGTATATTTTTTCTGGTTTTTCTAATTTTGACAATCCATTAGAAGATGATTTCATAAGTAATTTTAAGATACCTGCATCTTCAAGTTTGATAAAATAATCCTTGAGTGTTCTGCCATCTCCAATATCAAGTTGAGTTTTTAGTTTTTCTATCACTGGTACAAAAGGGACACTTTCCATAATTATATTTAAAAGTAATTTGAGTTTTTTTATACTATTCCCATCAAGACTAGGATACACATACAGCAGATCATTTGATAGAGATATATTTACATTTTGTTCCAACATATCAAAAAATATTTCATCATCATCTATACTTAAAAAATAGGGATAATACCCAACTTCACAGTATCTTTTAAAAAGTGGTAGTATTTTTTTACCTAATTTTTCAAATCTAATTGTTATATCAAACGCAATTTCTTCATGCTTTTCAAGGATATCTCCAATCAAAAATTGTGGTAACTCAATAGCTAAATTTAATTCTAAATATTCTTTAAAACTCATCCCTTCCATTTTTAAAATATGTGCTCTACGACTTAGATCATGACTCCCTTTATTTATCTCCAAAGCTGAACTACCACTTGCTATGATTTGAAGATTAGGAAAACTATCATATATCGTTTTTAACTCCTGTGACCAATTTGTATATTTGTGTATCTCATCAAAACAAAGAAGTTTTCCACCTTGCATCTCAAACTGCTCCGCTATTTCATACATACTCAACTCACCTACTATAAAACTATCCATACTTACATATAAAGATTTAAGTTCATTATGCTGTTGCATATACTGAGCAATTGTAATAGTTTTTCCTATACCCCTTTGTCCTATTATGATTGTGAGTCTGTGTTTGATTTTATTGTTTTTTATAAAATATCTTTGGTATGGTAAATTATTTCTTATCAAAAACTTCTTTGATTCAAGTGATAACTTTGATAACATTTTAACTCCTATAGGGTTTTGAATACAATTATATCATAAAATTTAGGTAATTCAATACCTATTATTTTTAATATCTATCCATTTTACATAAAATCTTTATATTTTGAACCATCCAACTGTGGTATCTGAATATGTCTGTCACCTAACTTTCTTGCTTTTTTAGATACCTCTACTTTTACATACTTATATAGATCTTCTATATTCACTTTACCCAATGACAAACCTTTCATCAGATAATAACTAAAAAGTCTATGGTTTTTTTCTTCATATTGATTGGACATATCACTGTTTCTTCCAGCTGTAAAGACAGTGATCTTACTCTTATTAAAAAGATCTTTTTTTACTCGTAAAATAGGAGCGACACCTTTGATAATCAGTTCCCCTTTATCATTTTTTCCACTATAACAACTATCAATAAATGCATAAATATGTTTTGCTTTTGTATTTTCTAACGATTTATAAATATTTGTAAGTTTCATCTCCTTATCATTGAGACTATTTTTAGCATCAGTATCCGATGGTAATAGATGAGCATCCCCTCTGGCACTTGCTATCCCATGACCTGAATAATAAAAATAAACAATAGAGTCTTTATTTAATGTTTCTATAAAATTACCCCATTGCGTTTTTAAATACCCTGTAGTTGTTTTTGATTTTGTAGAAAAAGTCCAAATGTTATCTGTAGGTACACCCATGATTTTATGAAGATATTTTGAAAACATATTTGCAGAGTTTGATGAATAATTCACTTTATCAACAAAATCATAATTTTCTATCCCTACAACTATCGCATAACTATTTTGATTGAGCTTTTTTTGTTTTGAATAGGCAAGTAATCTATTGAGATCATCACCTGCATATAAACTTTTATTTATACCATATCCATTGACTTGTACATTTTTATCTATTTTATTATTTATAAGGGTTGGATTTAAAAATAAACTGTTACTATTGTTAAATTTTTTAGTATCAAAATTTACCAAATATTCTGTTTGTGTTACACTCTCTTTTGATATATACGCCAAATATTTTTCTTTATCAATATTCAAACGAATTGATGATAGTATCAATTTATTATTTTTAAAACTATAGGTAACTTTGGGGAGTGCTTTTGATAGTTTTTTCTTTATCTCTTTTGCTTTATTTAAAGGGACATTTAACTCTATATCATAAGATAAATCTTTTTTACTCGATACAAGTTTTGCATAAAATTTTTGTTTGTCAGCATCATACTTTATATTTGTTAATTTTGGTTTACCATAAATGAACCCATAAGATTTACTTAATGCAATAGTTTTTACTTTTTTAATATTTGATTGAAGATACTTTACTTTTTTATTATAGTTTGCTGAAAGTTTTTTCACTTTACTATTGTATAGATCCACATCTTTTTTATATTCTTTTTCTATCTTTTGAACTTCACTATTGATTTTATTCTTTTCTTGTTGTATTCTATTTTTAAATGCATAGGTTGTTTCAAATTCACCTTTTGTTATTTTTGTAGCTTTAGGAAATATTGGTTGCGTAGGTTGTATGGGAAGTTTTGGTTTTTTAACTTTGAGCATATCACTCATATAATATTCCGTTAAAATAGCCAATTTATTTTTTTCGATATACTCTTGCATTGTTAAACCATTGATTATATCTTTAGAACTCGCTCCAGCATCTTTGAGTAGTTTTATAGCCGTTTTATTTTTACGAGCAATTGCTAAATCTAAGGCGGTTAATCCACTACTATTTTTTACATTACTATCGACACCTAATGTTATCAAATATTGTAGTATCTTATTTTTATCCGCTGTACTGTATCTACGACTAACTACTTCATGGAGTACATTATTGCCACTATAAGAGGAGATATAGTTTTTATTTACACCCAATTTCACAATACATTGTAATCCTTTCAATGTTCCACTCCAAGAGGATAAACGATGAAAAACTTCATCTTTATCTGTAAATTTCAAACCTTTTTTTATCATATAGTTTGTTTTCATACACGGTTTATATTTACTTGATAAAGCATATAAAAACAAACTTTTCTTTTTACTTTCACTCATATTTTGTGTAAAATCAAATCGTTCTGCTTTATTTAAAAAATCTTTATAGCTTCCATATCTTAATTTAGATTTTATTATATCATATTGCGATTTTGTAAGGTTTCGAAAAGTTCTCTTCACATCATATTGAGAACACGCTGTAAAGAATGTAATGATGAATATACATAAAATTAATTTTTTCATTATTTTGAAACCTTTTTATCTCTTACACATCGAACATACTGCGTATATGTTTTAAATGTATGTGCATTTTTTTTAATATTGTTTTCTTTTTCAAAGTTCACACCCCAAACACTTTTTTTATCCTTACGCACATAGGATGACCAATAAAACCATTTTGCTATATTTTGAATCTTGTTTACATTGTTCACCAAAGATTTCAACTGTGTATGTGTAGGTAAACGCCAGTCATCATAATAACCGATTTTTAAGTTTTTACAATAATTCTTTGAATCTTTAAAATTCAAAATAGTACTTTTTGCTGCAATATTATCTTGCCACATAATATCACCTATAGTTACAGTTTCACTTCTTTGCTGCTTTATTTTTTTTATCAACTCTACTTTTATATTTAGCATAAAAATTACTCAATGAGTGTGTTTTAAAATACTCCAAAACTGCTTTGTCATACTCTCTACTCTCTATTTTGTATTCTTTTCTCCATATGACATTCTCTGCATTTAATCCACTCACATATACCATTATTAAAATCACTATAATTTTTTTCAACTCTTTCTCTTCCCTGTTTTATAAATTATTAAACTCATCTTCTATATTTGATTTAAAAGAATCAAAATCATTCTTTTGTTCTATTTTTTGAATTTTGTACTCTTTCTCTTGTTTCTCTTTAGATATTTCATATTCTGATTTTTTCACTTCAAGCATTTTTTTGATTGTTGGTTTTTCTTCTACTTTTTCTTTTATTTGTATTTTTGGTTTTGGTTTTTCTAACTCTTTTGTGACTACTTTTTCAATTATTTTTTCTGTTTTTTGTACTTTAGTAATTGTCTCTTTATTCTCATTAAGTGTACTTACCATAGCTAAAATACCTATCAATATAATAGTACCAATAATCAAAACATATTTATATTTAGAAAGAAAAGCTACAAATATACCAACAAACAATATTGCATACCCTTTTAAATAATTTTCAAAAATAACAAAATCAAAACTTGTAGCAACACGACAAAAAAATATTTTACCAAAAAAGACCGTTTTTTTATCTTATGTCTAAAAAAAAGCATCGCCAACAATGCACCAAAACTACCACCCACAAAAGCTCCAAACAATAAACTTTTTTCAGGTATTCGTGATATTCTTTTATTTTTATTGGAACGTATTGCTTTAAACTTATCAATTCCATATACTAAAAATACCAATAAGTTTATGATAATTAAATAGTTAATTATATATTGTTCTATTTTCATCTTATTTTTTCCATTCTTTATGCCAATATTATCTAAGGTTTCGAAATTTACAATTATTAGGTATGTGATCTATGAGTACTGGTGATTGTTTGGATGTTTTTCCTTTATGAATTATTGTATTCTACATATATGTAGGCATTGTGTCCGACTATAATATTTTGAGATAGTTTTCGAGCTCTTTTTTTATTTTATCTTTAAAACTTTGTGGTGATATCACTCGTATATGCGGTAACCACGATTTGATAATATTATCAATATCCTCTTCATGCGTCACCGCAAAACTTACTATCAAACTTCCATCACTTTTTTCTTTAACTATCTTTTGAGAGGAGAGCTGTTTTTTGAGTTTAAAATAATGTGCTATAGATCTGTCTACAGATACAACAACATCAAAATAATCTTCATCATCAAAAAAAGGTGAAAGTATTTTATCTGGAAGTTGTTGTAAATACGCATCGAGTATAAATTCTGAAGAGAGTATTTGTACACTTTTTATCTTAGATATAAAAAAGTTATGTATTTTTTTGGTTTCTTTATCGACAGCTAAAAGATACCAAAGTCCATCTATATTGATCACTTTTATAGGCTGTACGGTGATTTTTGTATTCATTACAATCTCTACTTCATTGTATGAGATTATTGCAGATTCTAAGGTATTTAAGATAGATGAATCTATATCTATTGTTTCAAACTCATTTGGTTTTATAAAATACGGTGTGGTAAAATCTTTATAAAGCATTTTTTTGAGAAGTAACTCCGAACTATCAAAAAAATTCGACCCTGCATTTTTGATCATATCAAGCGATAAGGTAAGTGTCGTTATCTCTTCAATAGAGAGTTTTGTTCTATTTAAGGAAAAACCCTCCGTAAAAATAAGCCTTTTATTTTCTTTTACCTCTATAGGAAAATGAGACAATCTTTCATAAATATCTCTTTGTATTGTTCTTCTACTTACATTGTATTCTTCAGATAACTCTTGCATCGTAGGCTGTTCACAATTTGAAAGTTGTGTCAAAATTGAAGTCAATCGAAACAATATTTTATCATAATCTTTTTTTGCCATTTTAAAACCACCTCTTACAATTGCAAGCATTATACATAAAAATTTCATTCTTTATACTTATAAATTGATGATTTTATAATGATTATTAGTGTATAATCAAAAATTAATCATACACTATAAATACTAGCATTGTAGTATAGTGATAACTAAAAAATAATAAACAACAAGGAATATAAATGGGATTAGGTGTAGGTATAGTAGGACTTCCAAACATAGGTAAATCAACAACTTTCAACGCTTTAACAAAAGCACAAAATGCAGAGGCACAAAACTATCCATTTTGTACTATCGAACCAAATAAAGCGATCGTTCCTGTCCCAGACAAAAGACTTGCCGAGTTAGCAAAAATCGTAAATCCAGAAAAAATCCAGCACTCAACTATAGACTTTGTAGATATTGCAGGTCTTGTAAAAGGTGCTTCAAAAGGTGAAGGATTAGGAAATAAATTTTTATCAAATATTAGAGAAGTTGAAGTTATTTTACATATGGTACGATGTTTTGAAGATCCAAATATTGTCCATGTAGAGGGAGATATAGATCCTATACGAGATTTAGAAATCATCGAAACAGAACTTATCTATGCTGATATTGCTCAACTAGAGAAAAAAACTGAGAGACTTAAAAAAGATTCAAAATTTGACAAAAAAGCTGCTGCAAAATTAGAAATTGCAACTGCATTAGCTGCACATTTAGACTCTCTGAACCCTGTAAAAACTTTCGCAGATAAAGACAATGAAACTTTTGAAGAACTCGATAAAGAGTTACGATTTTTATCAAACAAAGATGTGATTTATGGTGCAAATGTAGATGAAGATTGTCTAGTAGATGGCAATGATTTTGTTGTAAAACTTCAAGCTCATGCTGATGAAGTTGGTGCTGATTTGATTATGCTATGTGCTAAAATCGAAGAAGAACTCGTAGGTATGGATGATGAAGATGCACTAGAGATGTTAAACGATCTAGGTGTAGAAGAATCAGGACTAGAAAAAATCATCCACAAAGCATTTGACAAACTTGGACTTCAGTCATACTTTACAGCAGGTAAAATCGAAGTAAGATCATGGACTATTCCAAAAGGGTGTACCGCACCAAAAGCTGCTGCTGTGATTCACAATGATTTTGAAAAAGGATTCATAAAAGCCGAAGTGATCGCTTATGAAGACTTTATCGCCTTAGGTGGAGAAGCAAAATGTAAAGAAGCAGGAAAACTCAAACTTGAGGGGAAAGACTACATCGTTCAAGATGGTGATGTGATGCATTTTAGGTTTAATGTCTAATTTTAGTAAGTTAAAAGTATAGTACTATTTACTTTGCCTCGATTAAAATCGAGGTTTTGAGAAGATAAAATCATAGAGCATATCAATAAGATTAATAAAAATATACAACAGATACACAATAACTTTTTAGAGGTAAAATAGATGAATCAAGCAGTACACAACAAATTAGTAAGTTTCATATGGTCAATCGCAGATGATTGTTTACGAGATGTATATGTGAGAGGTAAATATAGAGATGTAATACTTCCAATGGTTATTTTAAGAAGACTTGATGCATTACTAGAATCTACAAAAGATACAGTTCTTGATGAAGTTAAGTTTCAAAAAGAGGAAGTTGGACTTACAGAATTTGATCTGGCTACACTTATTCATACTTAGAACATTAAAAGATTCTAAGGTAAAATATCAATATGAATAAAGGTAAAGAAGAGATGAGAAATAGTCAATACACAAGAGAATTTAGAGATTC
>Ga0193956_1000056_pt1 | contig 47838 bp, 36 predicted proteins | sample BB_7_MG_FD_140358 | JGI IMG/M metagenome (GOLD analysis project Ga0193956, IMG submission 140358) | Microbial mat bacterial communities from the Broadkill River, Lewes, Delaware, United States - BB_7_MG | ecosystem: Environmental > Aquatic > Freshwater > River > Microbial mats | place: USA...
GGGCTATTTTAAATAAATACTATATTGTTTTTTAATCCTTCTTAAAAGGCATTTTAAAAACAATAAGAGTGTCTATACTAACAGTATATGACGAAAAATATCCGTAAGCATTATTTGTTATATTGCTCGAAGGATTTGCGGGAGTAGAAGTTGGTGGAGGACCTCCCCCACCTGGGCTGCCTGCAATATCCGAAAGCGTATTATAAAAGTTGTAGGTTTGTTGATTAATAGTCCAAACTTCTGCTACAATGGTGTCAAATTCTTTATAATCTACAGGGGCTTTTACTATTGTAACAACACCATCACCATCTTTTTCTGTATCATCAAAAATTTCAAAAGTTCCTTTTCCTTTGTTTGGGTCGTTTATATTATAAGCTCTAAGTCTGTAATAATTAGGCACACTTGGTTCCGTGTCATCAAAAAAGATTAAAAAAGCAAGTGCTTCAATAATGGTGTCTCCAATTTCAATTTCCATTGAACTAAAAATGCTCATCCAATCTTCAACTCCATCAGGAGTTAGCGATTCTGATGTAAATTCTTCTCCGTTATACTCAATTTTTAAATTGTATTTTTTGCCTTCTTCTCCAATCATATTTTCGGATTTATACAAACCCAAAGTATCTGTTTGTTTTAAAATTTCGCTGTTTCCCTCTCCGTCATCTACGGTTACTATGGCGGTAGAAATTGGAGGAAAATCTATTGGGTCGTAGTAATCTGCTGTTTGACTTATCTTTACAGATATTTTTTGCCCAACAATAACATCGCCTTCAATTACTATTTGAGGGTCTAAGGTGTTTAATTCTATGTCTATAATATCTTCGCAAGATGCGAAAATAAATATCATAAAAATTAAAAATATTGAATATTTGGTTTTCATTTGTTTATATTTTAAAATTAAGAAGTTTTAAATTTCTAAAGATTTATCATTTCTTTGTATAGAATGTTTTTTTTTGTAAAATATTTTTAAGCGTAAGCTATAAAAGCTCTCAACGAGAGTTAAAATTTGAAATTATAAGTAAGTGATGGAATTATTCTGAACAAAGATAATTTAACTGCATTAGTTTTGTTTGGGTCGTTTTCATCTTGTTCAAAGCTAATAGAATAAGCATTTTTGCGAGCATACAAATTATATGCCGACAAGTTCCAGCTCGATTCGTAGTTTTTTACAGTTTTGTTAGTATAAGTAATTCCCAAATCCATTCTATGATAGTTTGGCATTCGGTAGCCATTTCTTGAAGTATAGATTGGCACAACAACTCCTTCCATATCGTATTTTCCACTCGGAAAGGTAATTGCATTGCCAGTATAATATACCCACGACGACGAAATATTTAATTTTTTGGTTACATTATACATCACAACCACCGACACGTCGTGAGTTCGGTCTTGTTTTGCAGGATACCACATTGCATCGTCAATGTCTTCAAATTTACGCTCAGTTTTGGCAAGCGTGTAGCCAATCCAACCAGTAAGATTTCCTGTTCGTTTTTTAACAAAAAGTTCTACACCATAAGCCCGTCCTTTTCCAAAAACAAGTTCCGCCTCTACATGAGGATTAAACATAATATCTGCTCCGCCTCGGTAGTCTATCTGATTTTTCATATCTTTATAATAAACCTCTACCGACGATTCGTAGCCATTTTCTTTAAAATTAAAAAAGTATCCGAGTGCTATTTGGTCTGCAATTTCGGGCTTAACTAAGGTGCTACTTGGTATCCACAAATCCATTGGTGTAGAGGAAGTTGAGCTTGCAAGAAGATGAATATATTGACTATTTCGAGCATAAGATGCTTTTATAGAATTGGCATCATTAATAATAAAATTCATAGTTAAACGAGGCTCAAAGCAACCGTAATGTTCTACAACTTCATTTTTGCCAAAGGCAGTTGTATCTATTACCTCTTGATAATCATTATAAGAATAAACTGAGTCTGTTCCAAGCACAGCAAAATCGGAATATCTAAGCCCGTAGGTAATTTTTAGATATTTAGAAAGTTCTAATTCGTGAGAAAAATATGCCGAGCTTTCTACTGCTCTTTTGCCTTGCAGAATATTTATTGCCTCCATTGGAGTTGAAGATGTATCTGATTCTGAAACGTTTGAAAACGACATTTCGCCAGGGCTAAATGTATGTTGTATTACATTTCCGCCAAATTTTATTGTATTGTGAGTATTGGCAAAATATGTAAAATCTTCTTTCAAATTATAATCTTCAATGTTGGATTTTATTTTCATTTTAAAATCGCCAATATTCATTCCTATTTTGTAGTCGTATTTGCTATAAATTAGTGAGCTGTTTAAAAATAATTTATTTCCAAATACATGATTCCATCGGAGAGTTGCAGTTTTGTTTCCCCAATCAAATCCCATCATATCATTAAAACCAAAAATATCTCTTCCGTAATATCCCGAAAGGAATAGTTTATCTTTTTTTGTTAGTTTTACATTTGCCTTGCCATTGAGGTCGTAAAAATATAAAGTAGATTTTCTGGCAGCCTCATTTTTTGCAAAAACAAGAAATAAATCGGCATAAGTTCTTCGTCCTGAGACAATAAACGATGCTTTGTCTTTTATAATTGGAGCTTCAACAGTAAGGCGAGAGGAAATTAAACCTATTCCTCCTGATACTCCAAGTTTTTTAGAATTTCCTTCGTTCATTTGCACATCAAGCACCGATGAGAGTCTGCCGCCATATTCGGCAGGAGCATTTCCTTTGTAGAGTTTCATGTCTTTTACAGCGTCGGAATTAAATACCGAGAAAAATCCCATTAAGTGGGCTGCGTTGTAAACTGGTGCTTCATCAAGAACAATTAGGTTTTGGTCGGAGCTGCCTCCACGCACGTAAAATCCGCTGTTGCCCTCGCCTGCCGATTTGATGCCGGGCATAAGTTGCAGAGTTTTTAAAATATCTTGCTCGCCAAACATTACTGGCAAAACTTTTATTTCTCTTGTAGAAATTTTGACTACACTCATTTCCGAATTTTTAATATTTGCATCGGCTCTTTCTCCTGTAACAACAATATCGTCAATCTGTTGCGAGTTTTCAACCAGCTCTACATCTTTGCTCACATTTTCATTTAAGTCTATTTCAAAAGTTTGTTTGTCGTATCCAATAAAGCTAAAATCTATGGTATATTTTCCGTTGGGAACAGTTATTGAATAAAAACCATAAACGTTTGTAATGCCACCGTCTTTGAGTTCATTAATGTAAACCGAAGCACCTATTAGTCCCTCACCGTTTTCTGCACTTTTTATATATCCGCTTATGGTATGATTTTTTTGTGCAAAGATAAAATTTGTAGATAACAAAGTTATTATTATCAAAATAATTGATTTTCTTTTCATTTTTATTGTTTTAATTTTTAAAAATCCGTGTTAATCAGTTCAATCCGTTAAATCCGTGTTTCTATCATCTCAAAAATTGGAACACGGAAAACACGGCTTGAACGGACTTTCACTGATTTTCAATGATTTATTTAATTTTAATTCCAAAAACAAGCACATCGTCTAATTGGTCTTCCTGTCCTTTCCAGTCTTCAAAAGTTTCGGATAATATTTGTTCTTGTTTTTTAAGAGGTTCTTTATGTATTTTTTTCAGTAAATTTTTAAAAGATTTTCTTGAAAATTTTTGATTATGCTCTCCACCAAATTGGTCTGCATAGCCATCAGAAAATATGTAAATAATATCGTCTTTTACTAATTCAGTTTTGTTAGTAGTAAAACTTTCTTTTTCTTTAATGTGTATTCCAACCGGCATTTTATCTGCCTTAATTTCAATAAGTTCGTTATTTCTAATAAGATAAAGCGGATTGTATGCCCCCGCAAAATCCATTTTTCTATTTTCTAAATCTATCACACAAAGAGCCATGTCAAAGCCATCTTTTTGCTCGTCTTTTTCACCTGTTTGGTTGAGCGATAGTTTTATTTTAACCCTCAATTCGTTCAAAATTTCGCTTGCTCCCTGATGGTCTTCTTTGTTCACAATTTCGTTGAGCATAGAAACGCCAAGCATACTCATAAATGCTCCCGGAACACCATGCCCAGTAGAGTCGGCTGCTACCACAATTAGCTGATTGTTTTTTTGTTCTGTCCAATAAAAATCTCCGCTAACAATGTCTCGTGGTTTATTTAAAATAAAATATTCTGGAAGAATTTTGGTCATATATTTATCCGATGGCATAACAGCATTTTGTATTCTGCGAGCATATTTTATGCTGTTGTTTATTTTTTCGTTTCGTTCCTGAATTTGGTCTTTCTGCTCGGTAACAATTTCGTGCTGACTCAAAAGCTCGTCTAACCGCTTGCTGTATAAATCAAAAATATAATTTCGCCAAGAAGAATATTCATCTATCCATTTTTTTGATTGCTCGGCACTTACAACTATTGTTTCTGTTTCTGTTCCAGTTACTCCATATTGTCCTCTATTTTTAGAAGATTTTATAATTGCATTAATTGCAATAATACAACTTTCTCCCTCGCTTATAGTATAAACAGGAAATTCTCTACCTTTTTCGTCTTTTTTGGATACATCTATAAATCCTTTTATAACAATTGGGATAGCTCCCGGTTCGTCTGTGCTTCCCTCAAAACTAACTCCTTTGGCAAATTTATGAACTTCAAGTTTCATAAGTTTTTCTAATAATTCTGGTTCAAATATTTTTTCTAATTCCGAAAAATCGTGTTCTGTTTTTTGCATTATTTGTATATTGTTTTATTATTCTTATATTATTGTATTGTTATATTGTTTTATTGTTGTATTGTTGTATTGTTGTATTGTTTTATTGTTTTTACAGTATCAATTTAACAATAAAACAATTTAGCAATTCTTATTATTAAAACAATTTAGCAGTTCTTATTTTATTATTGTAATAAACAAAATTTATTTAAAACAATCAATCCCTTTTCTAAGTCATCTAATTCTTGTTCTGATAATTGTTTTATATCCTCATTAAATATTATTTTAATTTGCTCACATATTTTTTCTGTAATTTATATACCTTCTTTTGTTAACGAAATAAAGATTTTTCTACGGTCGTTTTTGTCTGCTTCACGTTCTACGTATCCGAGCGATAAAAGTTTATCTACCGAGGCAGTCATTTGAGATTTTGTTATCCCCAAATATTTAACTATCTCTGTTACATAGAACTTATCTTTTTTTTGCAACATTTTCATTATCATAAAATGATGCTTTGCCAAGTCTTTGGAAAAATCTTTGAGTATTGTGTTTACAAATCGCTTATCCATATTCCGGCACATTTTGGTAGGAATAATCATCAAAAGTTCTCCGAGGTGTTCTAATTGCTGTTCGTCCATAATAATTCATTAAATAAATAGTTTATTGAATGAACAAAACTATAACAAATATTTTTACCGAACAAATATTTTTATTTATAAATTTAAAAAGAAGTGAATAATTGCCTAACTTGGCATTGTATTACTCTGAAATAGTTTGACATAAAGAATCCAAACAAAAGTATGCTATCAGTAGCAAATGCTCTGCTAAGACCAAAAAATGTTTAAAATGTATGGAGAATTGTGTTCTAACTACATTTTATGGAAATTACGAATAGAAAACTGTTTTACTAAAAAGTATTTTTTATAATAAAATAAAAAAGGTTTACAACAAAGCCTTTAAATATCTATATAAATAGATTGTTTTTTGTTTTTTATCAAAAGAAATTTGTTTTTCAAAAATATAAATTATAATTTTACGGGGTAAATATAAGTTTAATAATTAAAATCCTAACAACATGAAACAACAATTTACCCCCCCCATTTTGTAATGCAAACTTTACTCTCATTTTTTAACTGCATGAAAAAAATTAATTTCAAGCAAATAATTTTACTGTTTTTAACTCTCTTTTATTTTGGGAGTGTTTTTGGGCAAAACGAACTCAATAACCCAAATATTGTTTTTGATAGGTTCGGAAACACCTATAGTCAAGCTGAAATACAAGTAAACGAAACGAAGGAGGCTGTAATAGCAGGTTTATTTGAGCTACACTTTGATGGAACTTTATCTCCCGATAAGAAAGAGGTAATGAAACAGGTTTTTATTGACCTAAGTTATCTTGTTAGACCTGATGCTATTTTGCCTTATGGAAACACAGGAAAAGTTAATATTCAAATTTTAGACCCAGATTTGAACATGCCAGACAACGCATTGGCAGGTGCTACTCCGTATTTTTTTGAATTTGGAACAGGTCTAACAAGTGGCTCTGTTTGGGAATATATAAATACAGGTAGCGACCCATTAGCAAATATAGGCTTAGGCAATAATAATCATGGTTTTATGATGGTAAGAGATACCCCATTAGATGGTTATACATGGTTTGTTGGAAAAAGCGAATTAGATGATGTTGGTGCAACAGAGTATGATTTTTATACAGTAATACTTCATGAGGCAATGCACATGTTGGGTTTTTACTCCACTATTTTAGAAGATGGAAAAAGTAGTCTTACACATTGGTTTGCTTCTGGCGAGTCTTCAATGTATTCTATGTTTGATTTACACTTATACCAAAACGGGACTAAGGTAATAGATGAAGGAACTTGTTATGATATGACTTATAATAATACCTTAAACTTGGTAGAAGCATGTGGTAATTTACGTTTTGTTTTTGACCATACAAATTTATCTGATAACGAAATAATTTATACAAACGAGGAGTATCAAAGTGGTAGTAGTAACAGCCATTTTTTATGCGGAACAGACCTTGAATATTTAATGACAGTGGAAAGCACACTTGGAAACAAATGTCGTTATCCTCATTTACAAGAAGTTAGAGTATTGCAGTCAATAGGTTACGAAATTAGTTGGGTTTATGGCTCTGATGCTCACTCTGATACAAAACATGATTATGGTGCACAAACATTTCCTTATAATGTTATTGCGGGAGCTAACGATATAAAAAATCCAGACGACAGCTATATTTACGATATAGATTTTGGTGGACAAATAGAAATAAATATTGCAGATATTATTGCAAACGACTATTCAATAAATGGTATTACTGGTATTGAGTGTCCAGAAATAGTTATTGGTGGATACGACGATTTGATTGAATGGACTGACCTTAGTTCTGCCGGTTCACTAACATTTACTTCTGGAACTTTATTTTCCGGAAATGCATACATAAAATACAGACCTGTAAATACAGAGACAGGACAAAAAGGTAATATGGCATATATTGTGGTGCATATAAGCGACCCACCACTCCCTACTTGCAATGTAGGTGATTGCAATCTTATTTGTGGTGGAGATTTTGAAGAGTTTAGTGAAAGTAATGTATTTACAATTGGTGATTTTAGACCTAGTTCAAATCAAAATACACCAGATTTTCTTATTAGAAATGAACCTTATAGTGGTGTGGGTATTCACACGGCTAGAATGATTAAGAGAGGGAGTATTGGAGATTATTTATGTGAATATGATGGTTCTAGTGATCTGGGTTGGGAGAATCGGTTTAAAACTTTTGACAACAATCCAGGTAGGTGGTTAAGTATGAGTGCAAATGAAGAGTCTATTTACTTACCACTAAATAGAACTATGTCTATTGATGAAACAACAAGTTATAAACTAAAAATTTGGATAAAAGCTTCAAATTATGGTGGAGATAGTTTTTATATTTATGGCTCTTCACAAAAACCTTTTAAACAGTGCACTAATGTTGTTAGTAAATTAAATCCACTTGTTGTTGAAGAATCAGAAAGTGAAGATGTTATTTTTGCTCCTATTCTTTTAGAAGAAATTATATTCCCTGCAAACAGTGATTGGAGTCTATTTGAAATTACTTTAACGAATTCACCAGAGTTAGACACCTACACCAATACTTATGGAGAAATACAATATTTAATATTCAGCAAAGAATATGGATTGGTTGTGGAAATTGACAATATAGAACTCTATGAAGAAACACAAGAACAAATAGAAGTATCTGCAGTTGCATCGGATAATACTCCTTGTGTTGGCAGCATATTTACCATATCTTATACATTTACTGTTCCAGAAGGAAATCCAATACCAGGAGATGATATTATTTTTGAGTATTTTAGACCAGCAAATATTATAGTAGAGTCGGGTTTGGACTACAATGAAGGAACAGACCAATACACACATACTGTTAGCTTTGATGGAGAACAAACATATACTTTTGATGTTCTGTTAAGAGTAACAGGTAATCCAGGAGAAGAAATTTTTAATCAAGGAGCTATTGTTTCTTCAAATGTTTGCAGTAATTACACAAGCAACAATACAGTAACTGTTACTCCTATTGAAAACGACAACGCTTTGGAATTAGATATTACATCAGACTACCAATCTTGCAATAGTCAGATTGCATATACTGTAACAATTACAAATCTTACAGATATTGATTATGACAATATTATCTTGCAATCCATTTTACCTGACGATGTTAATTATCTAAGTTCTGTGACTTTTACAGAAACGGCAACAAATCAAATTGAATATACAATTTCTACTCTACCAGCAAATGGAACAATTGTATTAACTTTTAATACATATCTAAATGACTTATCAGAACATGACAATATAATTCGTGTTAAATCTATTAGTGAAGCCTGTGATTTATACTCGAGTTTTCTAACTAAAATAGTCCCTCTACCTGATGTAACATTTGCAACTATTGATGACATATGTGTAGATGAAGATATTATTGAACTAACACAAGGTTCTCCTAATGGAGGCACTTACACAGGAATAGGGATTACAACAAGTCCTATTTTTGACCCAGTAATTGCAGGAGTGGGAATACATGAAATTACATATACCTACACAGATGTTAATGGTTGCACAAACACTGCTACACAAAATATTACAGTAAATCCTTCACCAACTGCAACACTAACCGCAGATATAACATACATTTGCGAAGGTGATTTAATTACTTTTACTGCGGGAGGAGGAGATGATTATGAGTTTTTGTTAAACAACATAACAGTGCAAAACTCTAACAGTAACACTTATACATCTACCACTTTGCTTAACGAAGATGTAATAACTGTAATTGTAACAGAAAGCATTAATAATTGTTCTAACACTTCTGCCCCTGTAACAATAAATACTTTCCCAAACCCAGAAGAAGTAGATATGCAAATTACCTCCAACTACACACCCGGAGCAACGCAAGCAACTTACACTGTTACATTAGAAAACCTTACTGATGCCGATTATAATAACATTGCCTTACAATCTGTCCTACCTGCCGATGTTACTTTTACAGGCTCTGTTACTTTTACCGAGACTGCAACAAACCAGATACAATATACAATACCTACTCTATTGGCAGGCGAAATAATTGCACTAACTTTTACCGTAGATATAGTAGATTTTACAGAACATAGTTTTGAGGTTTGCATAGAAAGCATTAGCCAAGCATGTGGCTTATACTCTTGCAACACAACAGAAATTAGCTCTGGGCTAAATAAATATTTATTTACTGTAGAAGAAACTCTTAAATGTCAAGGAGACGAAATTTGGTATAGATTAGATAACAGCGATATTGGGATTACATATTTTTTAATAAACAGCGAAAATTATTCCGTTACTTACCATACTTCTACAATAGAAGGCTCGTTCTATTTTGATTGGTATAGCAACGAAGAAGATACATATCATGTTATTGCCTCTTTAGGCATTACAGGACAGGAAACTCAAATGGACGGAGTGCGAACCGTATCCAATATTCCATATCCCAACGAAACACCTTTATTAACAACAAGTGTTTGCGAAGGTGAAAATGGGACAATAACCTTAACCAATCCCGAAGAAGGTGTAAGCTATTATACCGAAGATGGTTATATTTTTATAGATGGAGTATGCGAAGCTCCTGCAGGCGAATATACAATAATTGCAACAAATGGAACTTGCGAAACAGTATTTACACAAACAGCAATAATAAATTCTATTTCTATTCCAATGGATTTTAACATAAATACAAGTTCAACTTGGGCTACTGGTTCTAATAATATTGTTTTGTTAGAAAACACAAATGATGATTACAGTTATACAATAAATATTGGAAGCTACCAGCAAACGCAAACAGGAACAGGTGGGAATTTAGTATTTAATATAGACATAAACGAGCTTGATGCAGGGAGTTATAATATTTCAGTTTCCGTAGAAGACCTTATTCATGGTTGCACCGAAAGCATAACAACTACACAAATATGTGTTGTTCCGGGAGAGTGTATAGAAGAATACGAGATTACAGGAAATGTTTATTATAGTAGTGGCAACTTTTTAGCAAATAATGATATTATAGTTAGAAATGGAGCAAAATTAAGTTTTTCTCACAGCAATGTTATTTTTGATGAAAACGCATCTATTATTGTAGAGCCAGGCGGACAACTTTTTATAGACGGCAGTTATTTTACAGGAGCATGTGGAAAATATTGGAAAGGTATAGAAGTTTGGGGGAATCCTCAATTGCCTCAAAACAGCAGTAACCAAGGAGTTCTGTATATCAATATACATAAAGACGATGAAATGTGGACAACCGTAATAGAAAATGCGGATATTGGAATTTTGGTAGGTAGCAGTCAGCTAAGGCATCATGGAGGTGGTATTGTGGTAATAAATAATATAAATTTAGAAAATAACATTAGAGGTATTGTATTTCACCCATACAGGAATTTTGCGTCCAATAATCCCAAAGTAACATTTCCAAACATAAGCAATATTAGAAACATCAATTTTACTACCGATGAAATAATGTATAAAGCTGATATAAAACCGATTTCATTTATGATATTAAATGGAGTATCTGGTTTAATAATAAATAACTGTAATTTTGAAAACACTGCTTATAATCTTTTTAACGAAGATTCAAGAGGTGATGGTATTCAAATGACAGGAACAAATGCTTATGTAAACAATAATAATTTCAAAAATTTGACTTTTGGTATAATTACCAAAGGAATAGGAGATTTAAAAGGGTTTAGTATTTCTGAAAATGAATTTTCAAATAACAAAACCTCCTGCTATGTTAGCAATACAACAGCAGCATATATTGTAAGTAATCAATTTATAATGCAACGAGACGGAAATACAGGTTTACAACTTGTTAGTTCTTTAGATTTTCAAATAGAAAACAATATTTTTAGAGGAGGCTACGAAGGACTAAAAATAAAAACAATTGGAATTTTGCCTGAATACAATGTTGGTAAAGACCGTATTTATAGAAATGTTTTTGATAATTTGGGTTATGCTGTTTTAGTGAGTAGCAAAACATACAATCCGGACTTGAGAATAGAATGTAATACATTCATCAACAATAGGTTTGATGTTTACAACAATTCGAAAAAAGGTTTGTCGGAACATCAAAATCATGGAGAGTATCTTGTTGGATACTTAGATGCAGGCAATACTTTTGATTCGGATTGTAATTATTTTGGAGATTACAGCGACTTTTATAGTCAGCAAACTATTTATTACTATACTCGCAAAATTCCTGAATACATACCAAATTGCCACAACGAAAATGTTAGTCTTATTATGCATAAAGGAATCTATACCAATGAATGCCCTTCAAAAGTAAATCAGACCATTAGTTTAAGCGATTTTGTAAATATGGAAGAGCTACAATTGTCAATTGTGCTAAAGAATGGACAACTACACGAAAACACGGACGGAGGAAACACCGATGAATTATTAGACCTTTTGATTAATGCACACCCAAAACAGACCCAAGAATTAAGAGACTTAATGATTGAGCTTTCGCCTTGGTTGTCTGATACTATACTCACATACTCTGTTCACTTGAATCGCATTTTCCCAACACCTGTTTTGCGAGAAATTTTTGTAAACAATCCCCGAACAGCAAAAGCCGTAGGCATACAAAAAGCATTGAACAATAGAACTCCAAACATGCCACAGCACATGAGAGACGAGATTTTTGAAGCAGGAAAAGACACATTATCTTTAAAAGAAAATCTTGAAGCAGAAATTTCTGGTATTCAGTCAGAAAGAGAGCAAATTATTAGTCGCCGTGTTAGACATTATTTAGCAGACACATTAGGAACTTCAACAGATAGCCTGATTGATTTATTGAATAATGAAGAAAATATTTTACGCTCTTATCAATTAGTAGAACTATATTTTTCGGAGAAAAATGCAGATATGGCAATGCAAGTATTTAACTCAATACCCTACAATTACGAACTAACAGAACAAGAGCTAACAGAACATATTTTACTTGCAGAATTTTATCAAATAAAATCGGACTTAATAAGTAAAGACAGCACTTGGTCGTCGGCAAGCCAAAGTCAATTAGTTACAATAGAAAACCTTGCAAATGACTTACCAAGTAAAGCCCGTGAACATGCACGTGGAGTTCTTACTTTGCTTTATGGCAATGTGTATATGCCAGAAATAGAGTATCCCGAAATAGAAGGAACAAATAAAAATGCAATGATACAAGACGAAATAAAAGACCTTAGAGGACGGGAAGCTAATAAAGAATTAATTAGTGATAAGGAATTTACTATTTTCCCAAACCCCGCAAATGGCATATTAAACATAACTCTAACAAACAAAAACCTGACAGGTCTTGAAGACCTGTCAGGTTTAAGCTCGCATATTTGCATATACGATATAACAGGCAAAGAAGTAATGAATATTGAAACCACCAATCAAGAAACACAACAAATAGACGTTTCGCCACTTGCCAAAGGAATATATCTTATAAAAATAGGCATAGCAACCAAACGCTTTGAAGTAAATTAAAGAACAAATCATTTGTCAGACACTTTAAAAGTGTCTGACAAATTTTACCTTTAAAAGAAAAACAATAATATGAAAAAAACAATAATATTCTTTTCAATATTTTTATTGCTATCAAATATTACAAACGCACAACAATTTACCGAAACAGACATAGAAATACCCGGAATATATGAAGGTAGTGTTGCATGGGGCGATTATAATAATGATGGTTTAATGGATTTTATGCTAACAGGAGAGAGTATTGTAAATGGAAGTGTAATTTTTTACTCTGCTATCTTTAAAAATAATGATAATAATATTTTCACAGAATATAATAATATTTTAGAAAAGGTTTATCGTGGCAATTTAGATTGGGGTGATTACAATAATGATAATAGTATAGATATTCTGTTATCAGGAAAAAACATAGAAAATAATATTCACACTGTTTATAGTAAAGTGTATAAAAATGATAATAAAGAATCTTTTTTATGGCAACAAAACACTAATATTATACCAACATCTAACGGCAAAACTAAATGGTGTAACTTTCTCAATAGTAATTACTTAGGTATTTCCCAGTCAGGATTATCTGAAAATTCTAATATTGTTACAGAATTATATAAAAACAATACAGATAATACTTTTTCATTATATAATCAAATAAATTTAGAGAAGGTATTTAAAGGAGATATTGCATGGGGAGACTATAATAATGATTGCAATATAGATTTTATTATTATGGGGTCCGATGGTATAAAACAAATAACGAGTATTTATAAAAACAATGGAGACAGTACTTTTACATTGCAAAATCAATTTGAACTCCCAAACCTGATGAATGGTAGTGTTGCATGGGGAGATTTTAATAATGATAGTTTTCTTGATATTTTAATATCTGGTGGCAATTTAGATGCAGGTTTAGATATTGTAACAACAATATTAAAAAATGTTAATGGTATTATTTTTGAAGAGTTAAACGAAATTAATTTAATGCAAGTTTCACAAGGAGATGTAATTTGGGGAGACTATAATAATGATGGTTTATTAGATGTTTTATCTACTGGGTGTGGTGATAACCCCATTTTAAATTCAACAATTTATAAAAATATTGGATATGACGTATTCGTTGAACAAACAGAAATATCAATTATACCGATGTGTCAAAGTAAAGCAGGCTGGGCAGATTATGATAATGACAGGGATTTAGACTTTTTAATTTCTGGTGGCAGTGATGGAGGATACGTAACAACGAAGCTCTACCGTAACAACGAAACCACCCCCAACTATCCGCCTTTGGCAATCACAGGCTTACAAACAGAAATTACAGATAGCACGGTAATTTTCAGCTGGGACGAAGCAATAGACCCAAACCAACCCTCGGCAGGCTTAAACTACAACATCTATGTTTACGAAGAAGAAGAGCCACTACCATATATTGCCTCCCCACAAGCATTCCCCTATGGGCACGAGCTAAATGGCAAACGCCTAATGCCAAAGCGTGGGCACATACAAGGCATACGAGAAAACGGCAGGGTTAGCTATTTTCTTATCAGAGAAGTATTTGAAGAATGCAAAACATACTATTGGAGCGTGCAAGCAATAGATGCCAGCTTTGCAGGGGGAGAATTTCCTCCCGAAGCAAAACTTGTAATAGACACTATAAAACCCGAAATAACCTGCCCCGAAAACATAACTATAAATCTAACAGAAGGACAGACATCATATACAGTTACAGATGAAAGCCTAAACCCAACAAACTACACCGACAACTGCGAAATACTTAGCATAGAAAACAACTACAATTTCACCGAAACCCTAATTGGAGAACAACTACCAGTTGGCACAACCACCATCACTTGGACTGCAACAGACTACGCCAACAACCAGAACACCTGCAATATAGAAATTGAAGTAAACGAATTTGTTGGAATATCAGAACACTCACAAAATGGATTTACTATTTTTCCAAACCCCACAAATGGCATACTCTACATAAACCTGACAGGTCTTGAAGACATGTCAGGTTTATCTATCCGTATAATAGATATAACAGGCAAAGAAGTAATAAAAACAAATATTATAAACCAAACCACACAACAAATAGACATTTCTCAACTTGCCAAAGGCACATACCTTATAAAAATTGGAAAAGAAAGAAAGCTATTTGAAGTAAATTAAAGAACAAATAATTTGTCAGACACTTTAAAAGTGTCTGACAAATTTCACCTTTAAAAGAACAACAATAATATGAAAAGGGAGTATCCTACTTATGTGCTATCCTAAATAACTCAATAAAATACCCGCAGCTATTGCCGAGCCAATAACCCCCGATACATTGGGAGCCATTGCGTGCATAAGCAAATGGTTATTTTTATCATATTTAAGCCCTTCGTGTTGCACAACTCTGGCACTATCTGGAACTGCAGAAACTCCCGCTGCTCCCACAAGCGGATTAATTTTATTATCTTTTTTAAGAAAAATATTCATTACTTTGGCAAACATAATTCCTCCTGCCGTGGCTATCATAAAAGAAATTGCCCCAAGTATAAATATAAATACAGATTCTGGTTCTAAAAATACATCTGCCTGAGTAGATGCTCCTACTGTTATTCCTAATAAAATTGTAACTATATCAATCATTGAATTTCGTGCAGTGTCGGCAAGACGTTTTGTAACACCAGACTCTTTTAGCAAGTTTCCAAAAAATAACATTCCGAGAAGTGGCAAAGAACTTGGCGAAATAAAGGCAGTAAGCAACAAACCTACAATTGGAAATAATATTTTTTCTAAGCGAGTAACCGAGCGTGGAGGCTTCATTTTAATAACTCTTTCTTTTTTGTTTGTAAGAAGTCTCATTATAGGAGGCTGAATTACTGGCACAAGAGCCATATAAGAATATGCTGCAATAGCAATAGGTCCTATAAGATTTTTAACGGTTGTTCCGTCTGCCAAAATATTTTGCCCATTTGCTAATTTAGACGACAAGAAAATTGCCGTAGGTCCATCAGCCCCTCCAATAATTCCTATTGCTCCTGCTTCTGGCATTGCAAATCCGAAGGCTATTGCTCCAATAAATGTTGCAAATATACCAATTTGTGCCGCAGCTCCGAGTAGCATTAATCTGGGGTTTGAAATAAGTGAAGAGAAGTCTGTCATTGCTCCTATCCCTAAAAAAATAAGCGGAGGATATATTCCTTTGGATACTCCAAAATACAGATAACTCATAACGCTACCTTCTTCGTAGATTCCAAGTTGCAAACCAGAATCTAACATAAAGGGGATGTTACCTATTAAAATTCCTATTCCAATAGGTATTAGCAAAAGAGGTTCGTATTCATATTTTATTGCTAAAAAAACAAAAAACAGTCCTATTACTAACATTATAAGATGTTTGTAAGTTGCATTTTTGAAACCCGTATAGTTCCAAAATTTCACAACACCGCTCCAAAGTCTGCTTCCTGAGCTATCCACTTGTTCGGTTTTTGTAGGATTGGTTGGGTCTTGTGCCAACGATTTTTTTTCTCCAAACATTACCGATACTATTGCAAGTATCAGTATTATTGAAAGAATTGTTGTAGCTTTTCTAAGCTGTGGATATTTTTTCATGACTTAAGTTATATAAATTTAAGCTCCAGTTTTTACTGGTTATTATAAAATTTATTAAAAAAAAACTAATTTATTTCTATTAAAACATCGTTTTGTAATACAGTATCTCCTTCTTTTACTTTTATAGATGCTATTTTTCCTGCTTTTTCGGTATTAACGTTGTTTTCCATTTTCATAGCCTCCATTGTTAATAAAGTATCTCCTGCTTTTACAGTATCTCCTACGGCAACCATAACTTTAATAATTGTGCCGGGCAGAGGTGCCAATATTTTTGACGCACTACCTACTTCTTGTTTTTTTATTTGAGATTTATTAGAATTTGTATTTACAGCACTTCTTACTATTGTAGGTCTTTTTGAAGTAACAACTTCTTTTTCAAGTTCTACTTTATATTCTGTTCCGTTTACCTCAACTGTAATTTCGTTGCGTTCGTGCTTGAGTATATCAACCTGATAGTCGTTTCCTCTTATTTTAAATTTAAACTTCTTCATCTGTTTAAAGTTTTTTTATTGTTTTTATTATTTTATGCAAATATTTAAGTGATTTTTTTATCTGGCTTTTGTTTGATAAGTAACCTATTACAATGATAAATTTTTATCAGGCGAAAGCCAAATTAAAACTAAGCACTTATTAAAATCTTGTTTGTTACCAATTTTTTCTGTTCAAAATATTGATATGATATATTTTAGAACTCCAAGGAGAATAGCGTTTTGATATTTTTTTGATAGTAAGTTCTCCTACTTCATCATCATGAACTTCGTTGATATACATATATATAGCAGCACTTATTGCTGCGTTCATTTCTCCGGTAATACATTCTGTTTCGTCAAAATTTTTGCCTTCTTTTTTCATTTTGGTTCTAATTTGTATTCTCATTATTTTAGGAATAAAGAAAAACACGATATATAAAATCAAAAGTGCAAGAAAAACAATAACATAGCCCGAAACAGCTATTATTAAACCATCTGCAATTTGTTCTTTCATTTTTTTATTTTTTAATTAAATAGTTTGTAAATAATACAATAGTTCGTTATTTTTTTATTTAATATTTTTATTTTCAGCAAATTAACAACAAAACATTAAACAATTTCAATTTGTTTTTTTTTATAATTAATTTTATTTTTTTTCAATTAAAATTTAAAAACTAAAAATAAAAAACCTAACGAAGTGTTGAAGGCAAAAGCCAATTAAAAATTAAAAACTAAGCACTTAACATTTTTATAATGGAATATTAGAATGTTTTTTGGGCGGATTTGTATCTTTTTTTGTAGATAAAGTTCTTAAAGATCTAATAATTCGGAAACGTGTATTACGAGGTTCAATAACATCATCAATGAATCCGTATTTTGCTGCTTCGTAAGGGTTTGCAAATTTTTCTTTATATTCAGACTCTTTTTTTGCTTGATATTCAGCTCGTTCTTCTTCGGTTTCCAATTTCATCATATTTTTTCGTTCTAATATTTCTGTAGCACCTTTTTCTCCCATAACGGCAATTTCGGCAGTAGGCCAAGCATAATTTATGTCGCCACGTAACTGTTTGCAGCTCATAACATCGTGAGCTCCTCCGTATGATTTTCTAATTGTTACAGTAATTTTTGGAACAGTTGCTTCTCCGTATGCAAACAGGAGTTTTGCTCCGTGAATAATTATTCCGCCATGCTCTTGAATGCTTCCTGGCATAAATCCCGGAACATCTACAAGAGTGATAATTGGAACATTAAAAGCATCGCAAAGGCGAACAAATCTGGCTGCCTTTCGGGAGGCATTTATATCCAAAACTCCCGCAAGATAATTTGGCTGATTTGCTACAATACCGCAAGGCATTCCTCCAAACTTAACAAATCCAACTATAATATTTTTTGCATAATGACGATGAAACTCTAAAAATTCTTCATCATCTACAATGTTGTAGATAATGTCTTTCATGTCGTAAGGCTGGTTAGGGCTGTTTGGAATAATTTCATTTAGTTCGTCGCTCATTCGTTCAATGGGGTCGTTGGAGAACGTCATAATTGGGTCTTCTAAATTGTTCTGTGGCAGGTATTCTAATGTTTTTTGAATTAGCATTATTCCTTCGTCTTCGTCGTCGGCTCTAAAATGTGCCACTCCTGATTTTGTTGCATGAACTGTTGCTCCTCCAAGCTCTTCTTCTGTAACATCTTCACCTGTAACAGTTTTTGCAACTTTTGGTCCTGTAACAAACATATTGCTTGTTCCGTTGCTCATAATCACTACGTCTGTGAGGGCTGGCGAATATACTGCACCTCCTGCACAAGGTCCAAAAACAGCAGAAATTTGTGGAACAACTCCCGACGCAAGTATATTTCGTTGAAAAATTTCGGCATATCCTGCCAAACTTAGAACTCCCTCTTGGATTCTTGCACCTCCACTGTCGTTGATTCCAATTATTGGTGCACCTACTTTTAGTGCCTGATCCATAAGTTTGCAAATTTTGTTTGCAAATGTTTCGGAGAGTGAGCCTCCTAAAACGGTGAAGTCTTGTGCATATACATACACAATTCGTCCGTCAATGGTTCCGTGTCCGGTAACCACTCCATCTCCCAAAAACTGTTTTTTATCTAAACCGAAATCTTTACATCGATGGGTAACAAACATGTCAAATTCTTCAAAACTTCCTTCGTCTAAAAGTTTTTCTATACGTTCTCGTGCCGTATAGCGACCTTTTGCATGTTGTTTTTCTATCAATTTTAAGCCTCCACCTAATTGGGCTTCATTTCGTTTATCTATTAATTTTTTAATCCGTTCCAGACTTTCCATAATTTTTGTATGAAAATTTTTAAATTTATATGTTTTTTTTGATAATTTTTTGTAAAATAATTATCCGAAAGGAACGAAGTTTATAAATCTTATTTTATGATATTTAGCAGGTTTTTATTAAACAATCAAGAATATATTTTTAAACATTTTTTTTTATGTTTTTAACTTATTGACAACACTTCGTTAAGTTTTTAGTTTTTAGTCTTTAGTCTTTAGTTTTTAATTAAAATGCAATAAATCAATTATTTATGATAAGAATAATTTTCAATAATTTACTGTATTTAATTTCCTGAAAATTAAAACATTAAACAAAAAATTAACGAACTATTGTATTAAAATAATACACCCAAATTAATAGTCTGAGATAAAAATGTTCTTATTTTGTTTTGGAATAGTTTTTAATTCTTCGGCTGTATTTAATAGCTTCTTTATTGCCTTTTTGCCAATACTTCCTAAATCAAGACTATATTTATTTACGTATAAATCAATATGTTGTAGCATAACCTTTTCCTCAATTTCTTGTGCGTGTTGTTTTATAAATTTAATACTCTCTTGCGGATTTTTGTATGCAAATTCAATACTACGGCGTAAAACACGATTCACCTTCTGATGTATTTCTTCTGATAATTTTTTATTAATAACAATTCCTCCTAAAGGAATTGGAAGCTGAGTTTTGTTTTCCCAAAACTCTCCTAAATCCACAATTTTTTTGAAGCCTCGTTGTTTGTAAGTAAATCTATTTTCGTGAATAATTAGTCCAGCATCTACTTCGTGGCTTGCTACGGCTTCTTCAATATCCGAAAAAACATATTCCTTTTTGCATCTAATTTCTGGATATGCAATAGAAAGCAGGAGGTTTGCTGTTGTATATTTTCCGGGTATAGCTATTTTTAAATCAGGCACTTCGTCGGGATAAATTTTTGTTTTACTTATTAATAAAGGACCATTATTATTACCCAAAGCACTTCCGGCATCAAGTATTTTGTAATTGTCTGAAATATAAGCAAAAGCATGATAACTTATTTTTGTTATATCAATATTAGAATTAAAAGCCTGTTTGTTTAATTCTTCTACATCTGCCATAAGAACAGAAAAGTCAAGTCCTTCGGTGTCTATTTTATGATGCACCATTGCATCAAAAATAAAAGTATCGTTGGGACAAGTAGAAAATCCAAGAGTTAGTTTCATCTGTTTTAAATTTGTTTATTACAATCACTCCCTTGTGTGTGAATGATTTACATTGCGTTAGCTATATGATTGTGAGAACAATCACCCCGAATGGGTGTTTCATGTTTTTTTTTATTAAATTGTTTTGATTAGCCAAGAGCTAAAAGCCAACGTTTAACAGCTAATAGCAAACTATCTTCAACTTTTTTCACAAAATTATCAACTTTTTTTTAAAAATCAAATAACAATTATATATTTGTTGCTTTAAAATATGTAATAGTAATTCTAATAATTTAATAATTTAAAATTTATTTTTATGTTTAAAGGACATCCGAAAGGATTAATAGCAGCAGCTATCGCTAATATGGGCGAGCGTTTTGGTTTTTACACCATGATGGCAATTCTTGTATTATTTTTGCAAGCAAAATTTGGATTAGACGAGGAAAATACAGGAGTTATTTACTCTGTTTTTTATGCTTTAATTTATATTTTGTCTCTTGTAGGAGGTGTAATTGCCGACAAAACACGAAATTATAAAGGCACAATTCAAGCCGGTCTTATAGTTATGGCATTGGGCTATGTAATAATGGCAATTCCAACGCCTACACCTGCCCCTAACAAAGCATTGTTATTAACGCTTACATTATTTGCGTTACTTGTTATTGCTTTTGGTAATGGACTGTTTAAAGGTAACTTACAAGCCTTAGTAGGTCAAATGTATGACAATCTTGGAGACGACAGCAAAAGAGATGCAGGATTTTCTTTATTTTACATGTTTATTAACGTAGGAGCAATTTTTGCTCCACTAACAGCTGTTGGAGTTAGAAACTGGTGGTTAAGTAGCCACGGTTTTGAATATAAAGCAGAACTACCTTCATTTTGTCATTCACAATTAGAAGGCACAATTTCTACGGAGTCTTTGGCATCTTTCCAACAAATGGCAGACAGCGTTTCTGGGCACGCAGTTACAGACTTAACTGCTTTTGCTAATGAATATTTGAATATTTTTACTACAGGATTTCACTACGCATTTGCAGTAGCAATTCTTGCAATGGGAATTTCATTTATAGTTTATTTAATGAACAAAAAACATTTCCCAAATCCAAAAGGTGCAAATAAAGTAGAGAAAGGAGAAATGACTACCGAAGAAGTAGAAATGGGAGTTGCAGAAGTTAAACGACGTATGTATGCACTATTTGCTGTGTTTGGAATTGTAATATTTTTCTGGTTTTCTTTCCATCAAAATGGATTAACTTTAACCTATTTTGCCAAAGATTACACCTTGCTAAAAATAGGCTCTATGAATATATCTGCCGAGCTTTTCCAATCAATGAATCCGTTCTTTGTAGTATTTCTTACTCCTGTTGTTATCGGAATTTTTGGCTGGCTTAAAAATAGAGGTAAAGAAATTTCTACTCCTAAAAAAATTGCAATAGGTATGGGAATTGCTGCCTCGGGATATTTATTAATGTCGCTTGGTTCTTTAGGCTTACCTTTATTTGAATCTATTAATCCTAAAAGCGGTGGAACTCCACTTTTAGATTCAGAAAAAGTTACTCCACTACTTCTTTTGGGAACTTATTTTATTCTTACAGTAGCAGAGCTATTTATTAGTCCTCTTGGACTTTCGTTTGTTTCTAAAGTTGCACCTCCTAAATATCAAGGTATTATGCAAGGAGCTTGGCTTGGAGCAACAGCCGTAGGTAACCAATTACTATTTATTGGAGCTATTTTATACACATCTATACCACTTTCTGTAACTTGGGGAGTATTTGTTGTTGTGTGTTCTATTTCAATGTTTACTATGTTCTTTATGGTAAAATGGTTAGAAAGAGTGGCTAAATAATTTTTGATTTATTAAAATTAATATTTTAAAAAGATGAATTAGTATTGAATAAATATTCAATATTAATTCATCTTTTTCCTTTTATATCCCTCTCTGGAATTAGTCCAAAAGTTCTGGAATCATTAATGTCTGACCGATTATCGTTCAAAATAAAATAGTAGCTTTGTTGAAAGGTATAAGATTTTATTTCGTTGTTGTTTAAATAAAATTTGCCCTTTCGGGATTCTATTTTATTGTTTTCGTAGGTTTCAATAGTGCTTTTATACAAATTATATGTTTTCTGATTTAATTTTATAATCGTATTTTTTCGAGGAAGGATAATTACTCCAAAATTATCTTTGTTCCAACGAAACATTTTGGAATGCGGAAAAATACTCAAATCGCCATAATTTTCGGCAACCACAACTGGCTTAATATTCTCAATAATAGAGTCTTGAACTATTTTTGTGTATGTATCAAAATTTAGTTCAACATCGTAGGTGCTTATGTCCGCTTCAACTTCGGCGAGTTTGTAATAATTCAGAATAGCATTATTGCTAATGCTGTCAAAAGCCATAATTCTATATTTTTTTTTAATACTTGGGCTTGATATTTCTTTATTTTTATTTACAAAAAGTTCTGAATTTTTCATAAAAATAATATCTCCCGGAACTGCCACACACCTTTTAAGATATACATTATCATCTTTTTTAAAAAGTATAATATCGTTATTTTTTATTTCAGAAAATTTATTTATAAAAAAAAGATTTCCTTGTTTTATGTAGGTTTGAACAAAAAATAATTTTATTATAATGGTCAAAACAAGGGCAATAACTATTGGTATTGCCCATTGTTGTAATATTTTTTTCGGTTTTTCCATTTTATTTAATAAGCACCCTCTTTTTTGAAAAAGAGAGCGTTTTTTTATGAAAATTTAAAAGTTCAGTTTTTCTCTAATTTCCTTAGGAACAGCATTTTTATGCACCATAATTGCGACTGTTTTTAATTCCACAAAATTTTGAGACATATATAAATATCCCCCAAAGTCGTTTGAATTTCCCCACGAATTTTTTATAATATAATATTTTTTTCCCTTCTTGTCTTGTGCCGTTCCTGTTAGGTGCATAAGGTGGTCGTCGGTAGTAGTCTGATTGTTAAATGTATATTGACGATATTCTTGAACTCCTTGTTTTTTCATTTGCTTAATATCTTTTTCGTCCAACACACATTTTCCTGCTTTATGGTCAAATTTTTCTTCCGAAACATCTCCGTCCCAGCAGACTGTATAATCGTTATTTATTGCATTATCAATAACTTGCATAAATTCGTCTATTGGCAAATTATAATAATAATCATGCGACCAGTTGTCTGGAATTTCCAAATCAAAAGTTGTGTAGTATGGGTGATGCGAATAAGAAGTTAGCTCCACGTAATCGTCTGTATTAAAAGCTAATACATCTTCCTGAAAACTTTTGGGAGTATATTTTTTAGATTCGTATTTGAAATTAGTTGGAACTGCTCCAAGAGATTCGTCTAATATTTTTGTATAACCATCAAGCCAATTTTCAGGAATTTCTTTTTGGTCTATAATATTATCAAGATATTTTTTAAGTTCTTTCTCTAATTTTTCGTGATTGTGCATTTTATTGTCGCCCACAAGTCCGGTGTATGCATCTTCTGTTACTATACCGTATTTATCAATTTCGTTAATAACATCATGAGCCTGACCACCTTGCGAAAAATTATTCAAACCGTGTAACTGCACATAATATATTGCTTTTGAGATGTAGGCGTAGCGAGCATAATAAATTTCGGAAAGGTTAAATTCCTTATTATTTGTGCGTAACATTTCACTTTCAATAAACGAGAGTGTTGCATAGCTCCAGCAAGTTCCTGCCCGTTGCTGATTTTTAATTTCAGAAGTTTTACACTGTTTTGTTATCTCAAAATCAGGGTGTTTTTGAGCAAAACTACTTAGGCTTAGGCTAACTAATAGTATAATTAGCAATAGATTTAATCGTTTCATATTTATCTTTTTTTAGAATATTTTGTTAAAAACTTCAAAAATACATATTTTTATCAAATAAAAAAACTAATTTTGATGTTCGTTAAGTAAGACGATGCTACAGCTTGATGTGGTATATTTTTTATTAAATTACAAATAAATAAAAGCCTCTTTGAAGCTCTTTTAACTAACGTATGAAAAAATAACTTCACCCTAAAAATTAAACACATGAAACACCCATTCGGGTGATTTTATAGCTAACGCAATATAAATCATTCGCACACAAGGGTATAACTAAAATAAATAAAATTAAAACACATGAAAAAAATAAATTTTATTATATTGATAATATTTGTAACAATATTTTCATTACAAAGCACTTATGCTCAAGTAGATTACATTCAAATAAATGGAGAAAATGGTTCAATAAATTGGACAACCCAACTGGTTACTGCCACAGGAAAGGTTGTGATAGATACGGTTTCATATCCTAATAAAGAACAAGCAAATATGATGGCAGAACGAGGAGCTACAGCAATAGCACAGCGAAACTTGTTAGAAATAGTAAAAGGAATAAGAGTTGTTAGTACTACAAAAGGCAAAAAAAACAATAATTCCGTAGAATACCTTATTACAGAAAACGATAAAATTAATACAAGTGTAGCAGGAGTTCTGAAAAATGCTAAAAAAGTTGGCAAAACAAAATATGAAAACGGTTATGCAAGTGTAACAATGGAATCACCTCTTTATCAAGGAAATAATAGCATCGCAAGTGCTGTTTTCCGAAAAAAAAGTTCGCAAGCAACCAAACCCCCAATAAGAAGAGAAGATATATATTTTTATGTAGTAGCCAAAAATCACAAACAAGTTCTTTTTCCCAAAATATACGATAACAAAGGAAACTTGGCTGTTAATTTTATGGACTACTATAATAAATTTTTAAATTTTCCTACCACCAAAGCTATTAATGATGCAGATTTAGAAAAACTAAAAAATACAAAATATACAATTATTATAGAGCTGAAAGAAGACAAAAGAGGAAATTTCCATAGTTCCGACAGTAACGTAGATTGGGCTAAAATTAATAGCGAACTACGAGCCAATAAAAAAATGCAAATATTGATTAGAAAAAATTAATACTTAAAAACAAACATATATAAAAAAACACAACCTATTATGGAGTATGTGAAATTTAACGAAGAACGGGATTTTGGACAAATAGTAAATGCTACATTTGCATTTATAAGTCAAGAATTCAAACATATAATAAAGCCAATTATATTTTTTGCAGGACCTTTCCTTTTACTTGGCATATTAATCTATGGCTTAGGTCAATACGGTTTAATGCAAAGTTCACAAACTACTAAATATGGAAATGAATTTAGTGGAATGATGCCTCAAATGGCATACTTCTTTGTTGGAGGACTGTTCTTATTTATAGGACTTGTTATGCTTGTAACTTCGGTTAATAGCTACATAAAAATGTATAATGAAAAAGGCAAAGACGCTTTTACTCTTGACGACGTTTGGAAAGAAACAAAATCAAAGTTTTTAAAAATTGCAATTTCTCATTTCTTACTAAGCATAGCATTTGTAATAATAGCATTTATAGGACTCATATTTTTAGAAATACCTTTAATATACGTTATAGTTCTTTCTGTATTTGTTTTCCCCTCTCAATCTTTTGAAAATAAGAGCTTTATGGAAGCAATACGCCGCAGTATATTTTTAATAAAAGACCGTTGGTTCATGACCTTTGCTTTACTAATAATAAGCACTCTTGTTGTGTCATTTATTAGCTATGCTCTGGTTATTCCCGGCTCTATTATTGCCGCCATAACCCAAAGCTATACCACCTCAGGAGATATAAGCCCCTCTTTATTAAACCTAATAATAATAATTTTTTCGTCTATTATTACTCTTTTTTATTATTTTTTATTTGCAATAATTCACATATTAATTAATTTTCAATATTTTAATATGGTAGAACAAAAAGAATATCCAAGCCTACGAGCCGAAATAAAATTAATAAACCAAAGCGAATAAATAACTATAAACAATGATTGTAGAGACAATTATGAATCGTATCTACAAACACACATAAAGTAAAGCAATTTATTCAAAAAAAGAAAACTGTTAAAATATCTTATTTTTTATAAATTTCAAAAAAAAATATAAAACATAACTATCTAAAAACAAGAGAATAAAATGCAATTTCCCTTCCAATATTATTATTAAGAATAGTTTTTTTTATCATATTTTACAAAAAACTATTCAATTTTTTTATCTTTGCCCGAATTTTTATAAGTTTTCAGTTTCTAACTGTTTAATATCTTTAAAAATAAAGTATTATTTGTGATTACACAAAACTTTTATAATTTACAGTTAAAACTCAATTTTATAATCCGAACTAAAAATTTAAAATTTATTAATACAACAAATGACACAATTTAGAAAATTTAATTTGATAACAGGCTGGACAGTTTTTGCAGTTGCTACTGTAACATACGCACTTACAATAGAACCAACAGCAAGCCTTTGGGACTGTGGAGAATTTATTGCCTCGGCATACAAACTTGAAGTAGGACACCCACCGGGAGCACCATTATTTATGATAATTGCAAAAGTATTTTCGTTGCTATCCTTTGGAAATACTGCAAAAGTAGCACAGTTAATGAATATGCTTTCAGGCTTGTCAAGTGCATTTACAATACTTTTTCTATTTTGGACAATAACACATATTGCAAAAAAAATGGTTCGTAAAGTTGCTAATACAGAAACTTTTAACCTTTCGCAACTAATTGTAATAATGGGTAGTGGAGCAGTAGGAGCATTAGCTTACACCTTTTCCGACACCTTCTGGTTTTCGGCAGTAGAAGCCGAAGTTTATGCAATGTCGTCGCTGTTTACAGCAATGGTATTTTGGGCAATACTCCGTTGGGAGGACGTGGCTCACGAAAAATACGCCGACCGTTGGATAATTCTTATAGCATTTCTAATGGGATTATCTATTGGAGTTCACCTACTTAACCTACTGGCAATACCAGCCATCGCTTTGGTTTACTATTTTAAAAAATACAAAACAACTGCACTTGGGGTAATTGTAACCGTTCTGTCGTCATTTGTTTTACTTGTATTAATTATGTATGGAATAATTCAAGGACTTGTAGTATTTGCATCATGGTTTGAACGTATTTTTGTAAACAACTTTGGCATGCCAATAAATTTAGGCTTTTTAATTTTTGTAATTTTACTCTTTGCAGTAGTTGGAGCAGGATTATTCTTTTCTTATAAATACCAAAAGCCATTATTAAACACCATAATACTCTCTTTTACAGTTATTCTGATAGGATATTCATCATTTGCAATGATAATTATTCGCTCATCGGCAAATCCGCCAATGGACGAAAACAATCCAGAACATGCCTTTGCTTTAAAATCTTACTTAAATCGTGAGCAATACGGAGACCGACCACTATTCAAAGGACAACTATATGATGCCGAAGTAAATGAAAGAGTTGATAAATATACATATATTCGTTTTGGAGATAAATACAAAAAAGTAAAAAAAACAAATCCTACTTACAAATACGACAAAAACATTTTTTTCCCTCGTATGTATAGCTCCGAAGACAGCCACATAAGTGCCTACAAATCTTGGGGAGCAGTTAGAAATAGCCCCAATATTGCTAATAATATTCTGTTTTTTGTAAAATACCAAATAGGACACATGTATTTCAGATACTTTATGTGGAACTTTGCCGGACGACAAAACGACGAGCAAGGACACGGAGGCTATCAAAAAGGAAACTGGATAAGCGGTATCAATTTTTTAGACGCTGCCAGACTTGGAAAACAAAATATTTTGCCAGATGACCTAAAAAACAATCCCTCAAGAAATGTATATTTCATGTTACCATTATTACTTGGTTTATTGGGAGTTATTTTTAATTTTAGCAAAGGACAAAAAGACTTCTGGGTAGTTTCTGCACTATTCCTGCTAACAGGGCTTGCTATTGTAGTCTATCTTAATCAAACACCGTATCAGCCACGAGAGCGAGATTACGCCTATGCTGGCTCATTTTACGCATTTGCAATATGGATAGGGCTTGGAGTTTTGGCACTTTGGGATATGATTTCAAAAATAAAACAGCTCAAAAATCCAATAGCCCATGCAGCTATTGCTGTGGCAGTTGCACTAATTATTCCTATTCAGATGGCTTCGCAAAACTGGGACGACCACGACCGCTCTGGAAGATATACAACACGAGACCTTGCTGCTAACTATTTGAACTCTTGTGCTCCTAACGCAATTTTATTTACTTATGGAGACAATGATACTTTCCCACTTTGGTATGCACAAGAAGTAGAAGGAATAAGAACAGATGTTAGAGTAGTGAATTTGAGCCTACTAAGCACAGACTGGTACACCGAACAAATGACACGAAAAGCATACACTTCGGAAAGACTACCTATTTCCTTCAAATTTGAACAATACAGACAAGGAAACAGAGACTTTGTGCCTGTTTACGATTCCGAAGAAACAAGAGATTTTCTTTTTATGGAAAAATACAACGCCAATAAAAAGAAATTTGATGAAAGATATAAAACAATGTTTAATTATTTTATTGAAACAGCCAAAAATTCGAGCTTTCCAGAAATGGAAAAGAAAATGATGAACACTTTAAATAATGGATACGAAAAATTCTCTGTTGCACAATTTATTAACTTAATAAACACAATTTCTGATAATAAAAATGTTGTAAAATTTAATTTTAATCCAACATCTATAGATAGTCTAAAAAAGGAAACAGCTGTTCTACGTAAAGAAATAGGAGAATCTCCTGTAGCTCTCGTAGATTTGATAAAATTTATTGGCTCCGACCAACCTGAAACAAAAGTAGGATATGTAGACGAGCAAGTAAACTTTATTCCAACCACATTTTTTAAACTACCAGTTGATAAAAAGAAAGTTATAGAACTCGGCATTGTTCCAAAAGACAAAGAAAACGAAATAGTAGATGCTCTGGAATGGAGAATAGGAAAATCTTATTTGATGAAAAGTCAAATGATAATTTTAGATATTTTGGCACACAACAACTGGGAGCGTCCTGTATATTTTGCCTCAAGCGTAGGAGCAGACAACTACATGGGACTAACCAAATATTTTAGATTAGAAGGCTTTGCATATCGTGTTGTTCCTTACGAAGTTAAAGGCAACGACAAAGGAGTTTTTGGTAGCGTAGATTCAGAAATTTTATACAACAATTTAATGAGTTTTGAATGGGGTAATCTTTCTGGCGAAAATTTTTATGCAGATAGCTACGTAAAACGAGTAGTTTCAATTATGGATATTAGAGACGTTTTCCATCGATTGGCAGAAAAATTAATTGAAGAAAACCAAAACGAAAAAGCCGAAGAAGTATTAGACAAATGTATTGCAGAAATACCACAAGATAAAATACCTTACAGTTTTTCTATACTTCCAATTGTAGAAGATTATTATAAAATAGGTAAATTTGAAAAAGGAAATGCCTTAGCAATAGCAATATTTGAATATCACAAAGAACATTTAGAATATTACGTGCAACTAAAAGGAGACCAAGCAAACGACGTAGATAGAGAAAAACAAATTGCAGTATATGTTATGCAACAGCTACTTGCTTACGCACAAGAGCATGAACAAAACGAAATAATGGAAAAAATTATGCCAACTTTTCAAAACAATGCTTACATATTAGGAATGTAAATTAGTTTTTAATTTTTAGTGGTTAGTTTTTAATTTTTAATTAGCTTTCGCCTGATAATTAACTTATAAATAAAACTTAACACTAAAAACTAAAGACCAAAAACTAACAACAGAACACTAAAAACTCAAAACTTAAAACTAAAAATAAATAACTCACAAAAAATAAAATGGGTATAGCAACACAAATAGCACAATTATTACTAAGTCTTTCTATATTAGTAATATTACACGAGTTTGGACACTTCTTTTTTGCCAAACTATTTAAAACAAGAGTAGAAAAATTTTATTTATTTTTTGACCCTTGGTTTTCTTTATTTAAAATAAAAAGAGGAGATACAGAATACGGAATAGGCTGGGTGCCTCTTGGTGGATACGTAAAAATATCTGGAATGATAGACGAATCTATGGACAAAGAACAAATGGCTAAACCACCAGAACCATACGAATTTAGGTCTAAAAAAGCATGGCAACGATTATTAATTATGATTGGTGGAGTATTGGTAAACTTTATTCTTGCATTTTTAATTTATATTGCTACCCTTTTTGTTTTTGGCGAAAAATATTTGCCAACAACAGAAGTAGATGGAATATGGGTAGATTCTCTTGGAACAGAACTTGGATTTCAGAATGGAGATAGAATAATATCAGTAAACGATGAGGAAGTTGTTAATTTTTCGGCAATTCTTCCAGAACTAATTTTATCTAACGACAAAAGCGTTCAAATAGAAAGAGATGGAGAAATTCAAACAATAACCCTAACCCAAGAAGACATTGCTTTAATTATAAAAAATGAAGCACCTTTTTATAATCCTCGCATACCATTTTTTGTAGCAGGATTTTCGGAAGAATCGCCTGCCAAAGAAGCTGGAATACAAATTGGAGACAAAATAGTAGGCCTAAATGGCGAGAATATTTCTTATTTTGATGAATTTAAAGATAAAGTTTTTGACTATAAAAACAAAGAAGTAACTGTCAGCGTTTTAAGAGAAAATCAAAAACAAGATATAAAAGTAACCGTAAACAAAGACGGTCTTATTGGAGTAGCCCCAAGCGGCGAACTAAAAGAATTTTATGAATTTGAAACCATAGAATACGGATTTTTTGCAGCCATTCCTGCTGGAATAAAAAAAGGTTATAGAGAGGTTGGTAGCTATCTTAAACAATTAAAACTTATCTTTAGTCCTAAAACAGAGGCATATAAATCTGTAGGAAGTTTTATTTCCATAACAAAACTTTTTCCAAAAAAATGGGACTGGGAGGCATTCTGGTCATTTACAGCAATGCTATCAATAATGCTTGGAGTAATCAACTTATTGCCAATTCCTGCACTCGACGGCGGACACGTAGTGTTTGTGCTATACGAAATGATAGTTGGCAAAAAACCAAGCGACAAATTTATGGAATACGCACAATATGTAGGAATGATAATTCTACTCGCACTAATGGTGCTGGCAATAGGAAACGACTTTTTAAGACATGTTTTTTAAATGAATAATGAATTTTAGAAGTTTTGAAATTTTTTAAAATAAATATTTCAAAACTTCATAATTCCAAAACATTTTTGATATGAAAAAACTAATATTTTTATCAGTAATTTTATTTATATTTAGCTTAGCTAATGCACAAAAAAAATCGTCTAACGATTTTAGATTAGGACTTGGTGCTACAAAAATAGCCACCGGCGACCTTATTGGAGGAACATTTTATAATTCGTATAATTATTATTTGCACAAAAACTTTGCAGTAGAGCCAAGTTTCAACTTTTCTTATGCAGAAAATGGTGCTACAAAAACAGCAACTTACATTAATACAGATGCAAACCTTTATTTTATACCTCTACCATATTACCCTATTGCACGCTTTAAATTTGGCTTTGGAGCATCGGTAGCCTACTTGCACAACAGTGCAGGAGCAAACATACAAAAAGAACTAACTTACGGCTCGCTATTTGTTTTTGCCTACGATATTCCAGTCAGCAGGTATTCTGTAATAGGGCTAAAACTTGCCCAAAATAGATTCAACAACAAGGACATAAACACAACCTTGAGTATTAATGCAGGTTTTAAATTTTAATACCTTTGATTTTAATTTTGAAAATTATTTTTTTTACATTTATATATAAACTTTAATAAAATGGAAAATATTTTAATCATTGGGGCAGCTGGACAAATAGGTTCAGAATTAACTCTTGAGTTGAGAAAAATTTATGGCAACGAACACGTTTTTGCTACCGACCTAAAAAAACCAGCAAAAGATGTTTCCGAGTCAGGACCTTGGGCAATATTAGATGTTTTAGACAACAAAAGATTAGTGCATTTTGTTATCAGACACAATATTACCCAAATATACCATCTTGCGGCAGTTTTGTCGGGCAACGCAGAAAGAATACCAATCCAAGCATGGAACATAAACATGGAAGGACTAATGAATATTTTAGACCTTGCAAAAGAAATTCCTGAAATAAAAAAAATATTTTGGCCAAGCTCAATAGCTGTTTTTGGCCCCACAACTCCACGCACAAACACTCCACAACTAACAATTACAGAACCAAATACAGTTTACGGAATTAGCAAAATTGCTGGCGAAAGATGGTGTGAATATTATTTTGAAAAATATGGAGTAGATGTAAGAAGTATTCGCTACCCAGGGCTAATTAGCTACAAAACTGAACCCGGAGGAGGAACTACCGATTATGCTGTAGAAATATTTTACGAAGCAATAAGAAAAGGCAAATATGAGTGCTTTTTGGAAGAAGATGCCTATCTGCCAATGATGTTTATGTCTGACGCTATAAAAGCAACAATAGAACTAATGGAAGCTCCAATAGAAAAAGTAAAAATTAGGTCAAGCTACAACGTTGGAGGAATAAGTTTTTCGCCAAAAGAACTAAGTTGCGAAATAAAAAAACACTTGCCAAATTTTGAGGTTTCTTACAACCCCGATTTTAGACAAAAAATTGCTGAAAGCTGGCCAAAAAGCATAGACGATACAGTAGCCCAAAATGACTGGGGATGTAAAACTACAATACAAATAGAAGAAATGACCAAAATAATGTTAGAAGGTGTAAAAGAAAAACTCGGCTAACTTTAAAAAACATCATAAAAAAACTCACATTTTTCGTAAATAGAAATATTGTGAGTTTTTTTATATATTATTTTTTATTCATTTTCAAAACTTTTACTATACTGATACATAGCTCTTTCGCTCATACCCATACTGGAAAAACCTCCGTCGTGAAATAAGTTTTGCATAGTAACCTTTCTTGTAAGGTCAGAAAATAGGGTTATGCAATATTGAGCAAGCTCCTCGGCTGTTGCATTGCCAAGTGGCGACATTCTTTCGGTAAAATCGAGCAAATCTCCAATACCTTTTACTCCGCTCCCGGCAGTTGTTAAAGTTGGCGACTGCGAAATTGTGTTTATTCTAATTTTGCGTTCTCGTCCGTAAATATACCCAAAACTACGTGCTATTGATTCAAGCATTGCTTTTGCATCAGCCATATCATTGTATCGGAAAAGCGTTCTTTGTGCAGCAATATATGATAGAGCAACAACCGAACCCCATTCATTTATAGCATCTAACTTGTAGGCAGATTGCAAAACTTTATGAAACGAAATTGCAGAAATATCTAATGTTTTCATAAGATAATTATAATCTAAATCATCATAACTTCGTTTTTTTCTAACATTTAAAGACATTCCTATTGAATGTAAAATAAAATCTACTTTACCACCTAAAATCTCCATTGATTTTTTAATAACATTCTCAATATCAGATATACTTGTTGCATCAGCAGGAATTATTTGTGCATCACATTTTTCTGCAAGTTCATTCAATGTTCCATATCTCATAGCTATTGGCGTGTTAGAAAGAGTAAAAATAGCTCCTTCTTCTTTTGCTTGTTCTGCCACTTTCCAAGCCATTGACTTGTCGTCTAATGCTCCAAAAATTATACCTTTTTTTCCTTTTAATAAATTATACATTTTTTGATTTTTTTTTAATTAAAAAATAAGCACTCAATACTTTTAGGCTAACAAATATTATTAATTCATAAATAATTTTAGTTGTTTTCCTATTATGGTTTTTAAATTTTTCCGTTCCACAATATAGTCAAGAAATCCATGTTCTAAAAGAAATTCTGAACGCTGAAACCCTTTGGGTAAGTCTCTTCCGATTGTTTCTTTTATTACACGAGGACCTGCAAAACCAATAAGTGCATTTGGTTCTGCAATATTAACATCACCAAGCATAGCATAAGATGCTGTTACTCCGCCTGTTGTAGGGTCTGTTAGAAACGAAATATATGGCAATTTTGCATCAGAAAGTTGTGTTAATTTTGCTGATGTTTTAGCCATTTGCATTAATGAAAATGCTGCTTCCATCATTCTTGCTCCTCCCGATTTGGAAATAATAATAAATGCGTATTTATTTTTTATACAAAAATCTACCGCACGTGCTATTTTTTCGCCAACTACTGCCCCCATCGAACCTCCAATAAATTCAAAGTTCATTGAAGCTACCATTGTGTCTATTCCATTTATTTTTCCATAAACAGTTGTTATAGCATCTTTTAAATCTGTTTTTTTATAAGCAGATTCTAATCTTTCTGTATATCTTTTTTTATCTACAAAACCAAGCGGGTCTTCTGAAAGAAGGTTTTTATTTATTTCTGTATATTCTTTATTGTCAAATAATATATCAAAATATGCTACTGATTTTATTCTGCAATGATGTCCGCATTCGCAAACACTTAAGTTACTGATATGCTCGTCGGTAGGAGTAACCTTCTTACAAGTTGGGCATTTAAACCAAAGACCTTTCTTTGTGTCTTTTTTGTCTTTTGTAGTAGTGCTAATTCCACTGTTTTTTCTTTTAAACCAGCTCATTTTTTATTTATTTGTTTGTGAGTATATTATAAATAAAAATTTATCGTTTTTACAATAAAGATGCAAATATAGTAAAATAATGTTTAAAAAAAATTGTATATTTATATAAAAGACAAAAAGCTCTGTTTTATTTTATACAAAATTCTGAAAATAAAATATTTACATAATTAAATATCTTACAAAAAAAACTTTGGTATAAAATAATAATTTTGCTTACTTTGTAAAAATAATTTTATTTAAATAAAAAGACAATATTAAGGATAAAAGCACTGAATTTATTATGAATTATATATAATAAAAGTATCAAAAATATCTAATTTTAAAAATATGAAACACCCATTCGGGGTGATTGTTCTCACAATCATATAGCTAACGCAATATAAATCATTCGCACATAATAGTATAATTAAAATAAATAAAAACTTAACAGATGAAACACACATTCGGGTGATTTTTTAGCTAACGCAATATAAATCATTCTCACACAAGTGTATGATTAACATAAATAAAAACTTAACAGATGAAAAAAACAGCTTTAATTATATTTATATTATTTTCTTTCTTTGGGGTTTTTGCTCAAGAAACTACCGAGTTTGGAACAGAAACCTATGAAACAGATTATAAGTTTGGTTTTAGAATTGCTCCAACATACAGTGGCATAGTTCAATACTGTGTTGTTTACGCTCCTGGCGGCAAGATAGAAGATGTTCGCCCAATATCAATGGACGCATTTTTGAAAGAGGCAGGAGGACGATTTATGTCTGATGCAAACCCTAACGCAGAAGGATTGTTTAAAAAAAATGGAATAAAGGATAGCCTTGCTACTCTAAATAATTTATGGAGGCTAAGGTATAAATATTATCCACTCCGACATTGCCCGCAAGACTCAGTTGGTTGGTCTGCAAGTCCCGAAAATTATATTCCTTCTAAAAATCAAACCCTTATATTAAACGGATATGGAGTAGATAATATTAATGGAATATTTTTTGGAAACAATGCTTTCCGATTATTGAGAGATATGGAAAATGAAAACTGGATAACAACCTACAAAGAAGCAAAAGACGAGCCTGAAGAGGACGAGGAAGACGAATAAATAACACATTACAAAATTTATAAAAATATGAAAAAAACAGCATTTACATTTATGACAGTTATATTTTGTATAATAAATATTTCGGCACAAACAGACACAATAGAAAAAGATATTTTTGACTATACACTTGAAGAGTTAATGAATCTTGAAGTAAGAATTACATCGGTAGATAAAACTTCAAATATTATTGATGCTCCGGGTATTGTTACGGTTGTAAACGAAGACGAAATAAGCAATTCGGGAGCAAGAGATTTGATTGATATTTTACGTTTAGTTCCTGGATTTTCTTTTGGGTCGGACGTGGAAGGACAGCTGGGAATAATAAATAGAGGCAACTGGGCTACCGAAGGAAAAATACTATTAATGATTGATGGACAAATGATTAACGAATTATCTTATTCAACCGTAGTTGTAGGAAATCATATTCCAGTAGAAAATATTAAACGTATAGAAATTATTAGAGGCCCAGGCTCGGCAATATATGGAGGTTTTGCAGAAATGAGCGTAATAAATATTATCACAAAATCGGGAAGCGACATTAACGGAATTTCGGGAGGTGTGTCTCATGGTAGCACGGCTAACGAACTTATATTTAGAGATGGAGTATATTTATCTGCAGGAAAAAAAATTAAAGATTTTGAATTTTCTTTTTTTGGAAAAACAGAAAAAGGATACAGAAGCGATAGAAATTACACCGACCTTTACGGAGAGGCTTACAATATGTTAGAAAACACAATAGCACCAACAAATGTGAATATGGGCTTAAAATACAAAGGCTTGGAATTTAGAGGATTGTATGATGATTATCAGACAAATACACGAGATTTTGACGGCAGTAATTTATTAAAAGCCTATCAAATGGATTTTACAAGCTACTTGGCAGAATTAAAATATGTTGTAAAAATAAATAAAAAATTAAAAATCACTCCAAAAATAAATTACAAAAAAGACTTTCCATGGCATTCGCCAGAAGAACCACTGATTGGAGAAATTGAAGAATTTTCTAATTACGACAGAAATGTTAGCAGATATTCAGCAGGTTCGGTATTTTCATATATAATTAATAAAAATATTGACTTTGCTCTTGGCTATGAATATGCCTACGATTTGGCAGGAAACAATTCAAAAAATTCTGAAAACCTTTTTTGGAACGGAGAACAAACAATTAACTACCAAACACATTCATCTTACTTTCAGGGCAATATAAATAATCGTTTTTTTAACCTTACATTAGGAACAAGATACAACAATCATAATCTTTATGGAGGAGCTTTTGTTCCCCGAATTGCAGTTATGAAAAAAATAAAAAAAATAAATTTTAAATTATTATACAACAGAGCTTACAGAACTCCCGGAATAGAAAACATTGACTTAAATTATTATTTATACGAAAATATAGAAAAACCAATGATAGTTCCTGAAATAACAAATTATTATAATATTGAAATAGGATACAAAGTTAATGATAACTTTTATTTTAACACAAATATTTTCAGAATTGACTTAGACAAAACAATCGTTTATTCCATAACAGAAGACGGCTTAGAAGGATACGACAACCTTGGAAAATCAGGCTCGCAAGGAGTAGAATTTGAAATAAAATCAAAATTTACAAACTATAGCCTGAATGCAAACTATTCTTTTTACACAACAAAAGGAATTAATGAAATTGAAGATTATATAGTTCCTGTAAACGAAAATATGTTTTTGGCTGCACCACAGCATAAAGCAACTCTATCTTCTACAATAAAAATAAGTAAAAATTTTAGAACAAACTTATCTGCAATATTTTATAGCAAAAGATACGGATACAATTCTTATAACGAATTAGAAGACGATGTTGTGCTGGCTGAATACAAACCTGTATTATTTGTCAATGCTTTTGTTAATTACAAAAACTTAGGCATAAAAGGATTAGACTTAGGAGCAGGAGTGTATAATATTTTAGACACAAAATATAGTTTCATACAAGCCTACAACGGCTGGCACTCTCCAATACCCGGGAAAAGCAGAGAATTTATCATAAAACTAAATTATAATTTTAAATTTGAAAAATAAACAATAATGATAAAAAACATTTTTCTATCTATATCTTTTGTAATGCTTGCAATGTATTCTTTTGGGCAACAAGACACTCAAGACACAACAGGCATACAAGACACCGTGGTAATAAAATTAATGGTAGGCATAAAACAATCGCCTCCATTTATTATAAAAAAAGAAAATGATTATTCTGGATTAAGTATAGACTTATGGGAGCAAATATCCAAAGACCTTAAAGTTATTTACGAATACAAAGAATATCCACAATGCGAATTTTCGCAAATGCTAACAGATGTTGAAACAGGAAAATTAGACCTTTGTATCAACCCTCTAACTGTTACAAGCGACCGACTTAACAGGTTTAATTTTACTCTGCCTTTTTTTTCGTCCAACATGGTAATAGTTGTTCCAAACGAAGAAAAAGAAACTTTTTTTAATTATTTAGGAAACTTTTTTTCAAAAAAAATAGTAAACCTTATTTTTATCCTATTTGCAATAATTATTTTTATAGGAATAATACTTTGGCTTTTGGAACGCAAAAAAAATGATAATTTTAGAAAGGGAGTAAAAGGAATTTTTGATGGAATATGGTGGACAAGCGTAACCATGACTACGGTTGGCTATGGAGATAAAGTTCCTCTTTCTTTTGCAGGAAAAACAATTGCTCTGTTGTGGATGTTTTCTTCAATAATAATTATTTCGAGTATAACAGGTTCAATAGCAGCAACTTTAACAATAAAAAATTTTAACGAAAAAATTGAAACAATAGATGACGTAAGAGTGTTACAAGTTGGCACAATGAAATCGTCCAGTAGCGAAGAATTTTTAATAAAACAACATTTTCATTATATAAATACTAATTTTGAAACAATAGAAGACGGGCTTAAAGCTGTTGCAAACAAAGAAATAGATGCTTTTATTTATGACGAAGCCATTGTAAAATATCTTATAACAGATTTAGGTTTAAATAATAAAATAAAAATCTCATCTTATAAAATGAATGCAATTTATTATAGCTTTTCAGTTCCAGAAGGGTCGGCGTTGTTAGATAAAATTAATTTAAGTTTAATAAACGACTTAGAATCTGTAAATTGGATAGGAACTTTAAATAAATATAACTTAAACTAATTTTTCACTAAACAAACTAATTGAGAGATGAATTATATTCATAAATAAGAGCATTATAAAACATTTGTGCAACAATTCGTGCACCATTTGGAGTAAAATGGATAAAATCTTTACTTGCCAGCGGAGGGTCGTGAAATACCCAGCTTGCCATAGAGTTGCGTCCGCCCATAGCTTCATACATATCCCAAAAAGCACAGTTATTTTCCAGTGCTGCAAGGCGAACCATGTTTCTAACTGTCTCTAAATTTTCATGAGTTTCGTAATTATCTTTTACTTTTTGCGACATATCGCCAGGTCCTATAACTATTATAGGGACATTATTTGTGATACTCTGCAATAATTTTATTTGATGCCCAAAGTAATTTTTATATCCCACAATATTAGTAGAATCGTAGGGAACTCGGTTTCCTCCAAATTGCAAAATAATTAATTTAACATTTAGATTTTGATACATTTGTTGCATCAATCTCAAATCCATGCGGGCAAAAAACAGCCCTGAGCTGCCTCTTACAGGAATATTATCTACCGCTACTCCTCTATATCCGTCAAAAGTAAAGCCGTATATTTCAGGACTATCAGTTCCAGAAAATTCAAAGCTAACTTCTTGTGGAGAACTGCCAAAATCCCAACTTTCTACCGACAAGTAGTCTGTCTTTCTAATATTTTTATTACTAATTTCTTGCTCGTTGGCAAAAACTTTAAGATTAAAATCAGATTTGTTATAACCAAAAAACATTTTTGCCTGCGTATATTTTCTCACATTATCGAAGGCAACTGGCGAATTTTCAAATTTTAGCCAAGCAGTTTGGGGTTCTTTTTTATTAAATAAAGATTCGTCTAAAACAGAAAAACTTGAATCTACAAGCAAACTATCAGGGGGTTCGTAAGCAGTAAAGCTGTAAAAATTACCCAGTATTCCGAATCTTTTATGGTCTATAATAGAGTCTTTTCGGGGGAAAATTGTGTATCTATGCCAGTTGTCGGAACTTGACATAACCATAGGTTGCTTAAATCCAAAAACTTGTTCGGCAGGCAAAAAACCGGGTCCGCTCCCACCAAAAGCAGCTTGTAATTTGTAACGTATATAGGAGGTCATTCTATCTACTTCTATCTGGGAATCACCATAATGCAAGATTCTAATAAGGTCGTTTGTGTTTTTCAAATTTGCCAAAACTGCAAAAATTGTGTCCAACAAATCTCTATTTCCTGCAGGAAATTCTAAATATTGCCTCACACTATCTACTCCAATAGGAACAGGCTTATACACAACAAGAACAGAATCTATATATGCAGAATCAAGCACTTCTGGCTCTACAAAAACTATTGTGTCTTCTGTAACTTCGGTATCTTCTATAATATCTGTAATATCTACACTTTCTTTTTCAGAAAAAAACTCTTTGTAAGTTTTAAATTGCAAACTAAAATTATCTGTAATTTTTATTCCCTCTTCGGGAAAAATTAGCATTATTCCCAAGAGTAAAACAAAAACAGCCAATAACATTAAAAGTATTTGATGTGGTTTCATCCTTTTATTATTTACAATTAAAAAACTTCTCCTAATATTTTTATTTTTTAATTTTATTTATAACAAAATCAAATAATTTTTGTGCAGAAGTTTCTATAGATTCGTGCTCTGTAAAAATCTCAATATCAATGGTTTCAGGTCTATCAAAGGGTGAATCTATACCTGTAAAATTTTTAATTTTTCCGTCTCTTGCTTTTTGGTAAAGACCTTTTACATCTCTATCTTCACAAACTCTTAACGGAGTATTAATATAGACTTCTATTAGGTTTTCTTCTCCTATAATATCTCTTGCCATTTTCCTAATTTCATCAGTAGGGCTTATAAAGCAGTTTATTGCAATAACTCCACAGTTAATAAATAATTTTGTAACTTCAGAAATTCGTCTAATATTTTCTAATCTATCTACTTCCGTAAAATTAAGATTTTTATTTATTCCAGACCTAATATTATCTCCATCTAAAATTTGAGTTAAATAGCCTCTTTCAAATAATTTTTTTTCTAAAGCAATACCAAGAGTTGTTTTGCCTGAACCAGAAAGACCTGTTAGCCATATAGCTACAGCATTTTGATTTAAAAGAATTTCTTTATCCTCTCGTTTTATAATTCTATCAAAAACTGTGTATATATTATTTTGTTGTTTCATATTTTCTATTTACTTATCTCAACTTATCAGTTAAAAGTTTAATTTCAAAAGCAGGAGGTTTATTCATATACAAAATATTATAAACTGCTTGTAAAATAGGCATATTAATATTATATTTTTGATTTATTTCAAAAATGCTTTTTGTTGCATAATATCCTTCAGCAATCATATTCATTTCTAACTTAGCAGTTTTCACAGAATACGATTTTCCTATCATAAGTCCAAAAGTTCTATTTCTACTAAATTTAGAATATGCAGTAACCAGCAAATCACCAAGGTAAGCATTGCTTTTCACATCTCTGCTTATAGGATGAATGGTATTAACGAATCTGTTGGTTTCTTGAATTGCATTTGAAATAAGAACAGCCTGAAAGTTGTCTCCATAGCCTAAGCCTTGACATATTCCTGCGGCAATAGCATAAATGTTTTTTAAAACAGCAGAATACTCCATTCCATAAATATCGTTAGAAATATTAGTTTTTAAATATGGAGTTTCTAAAAAATTTGCAATAATTTCGGCATTCAATAAATTAGGTGATGCAATAGTTAGATATGAAAGTCTTTCAAGTGCAATTTCCTCTGCATGAGATGGTCCTGCAATAATTGAAAAATTTTGGTTATCTATATTATATTTTTTTTCAAAAAATTCAGCAATAACAACATTTTCATCGGGTATAAGTCCTTTAATTCCAGAAACAATACTTTTATTTAAAAGAGGTTCTGATAAGTTTTTTATATAAATTTTCAAGAATGCTGAGGGAACTACAAAAAAAATTATGTCCGACATTCTAATAATTTCGTTAATATTATTATAAAAATCTATTTTATTTATATCAAAAACAATAGAGCTTAAATATTTTCTATTTCTTTTATTTTTTTTTATAAAATTAGAATCTTCTGTATTTAGAAAAAACCAATTTATTTTATCATTTTTAATATTATCAGTCAGGATTTTAACAATAGCTGTTGCCCAACTACCGCTTCCTATAACTGCTATTTTCTTTAAAGCCTCCATATTTATTTTTTAAAAAAAGAGGAATAATAGACATTATCCCTCTTTTTTTATGATTTACATTTCATAACAACAATTTTAGCTATTCTTTATCTTCTTTTTTTTCTTCTACTTTATCATTATTATTCTGAACTGTATTTGTATCTGCAACTTTTGTAGATTTAGATCTTCTTGACCTACGTTTTTTAGTTTTTGTTTGTTTATCAACGCTATAAGTTTCGTTATAATCAACAAGCTCTATATAACACATTTCTGCATTATCACCAAGTCTTTTACCTATTTTAAGAATTCTTGTATATCCTCCTGGTCTGTCTTGTATTTTTTGTGCTACATCTCTAAACAACTCGCTAACTGCATCTTTGTCTCTTAGTCTGCTAAAAACAATACGTCTTGAATGTGTTGTATCTGTTTTTGATTTAGTAATAAGAGGCTCAATATATGGTCTTAACGCTTTTGCTTTTGCAAGAGTTGTCTTAATTCTTTTGTGCATTATAAGAGATGTTGCCATATTAGCAAACATCGCTTTTCTATGTGCAGTTTTTCTGCCAAGGTGATTGAATTTTTTTCTGTGTCTCATCTGATATATTATGTATAATAAGTTTTAAAATTTTGAAAATTTGAAGTTTTCTTCTACTCGTCTGTTAGGTTGTATCTTGCTACGTCCATGCCAAAGTCTAAGTCAATTGTTTCTAATAGTTCTTCCAATTCTGCAAGAGATTTTTTACCAAAGTTTCTAAACTTCAATAAATCATCTTTATTAAAAGTAACCAATTCACCTAATGTTGCAACTTCTGCTGCTTTCAAACAGTTTAATGCTCTTACGGACAAATCCATATCAACAAGTTTTTTCTTAAGAAGCTGTCTCATGTGTAATACTTCTTCGTCAAACTCTTTGTTCTTATTTTGTTCTTCGGTTTCTAATGTAATTTTTTCATCAGAGAACAACATAAAGTGATGTATAAGAATTTTTGCAGTTTCTTTTAATGCGTCTTTTGGGTTAATAGAACCGTCGGTACTTATTTCTATAATTAATTTTTCATAGTCTGTCTTTTGACCTACTCGAAAATTTTCTGTATAGTATTTAACGTTCTTTATTGGAGTATAAATAGCATCAACAGGTATTGTTCCAAAAGGCATTTCGTCTATATGATTGTCTTCGGCTGGAACATATCCTCTACCTTTTTCAATGGTTATTTCCATTTGAATTTTTACAGAAGAGTCAAATTTACAAATAAGTAATTCTTTATTAAGAACTTCAAAGTTATTCAAAAATTTATTAAAATCACCTGCTCTCATTGTTTCTTTACCTGTTATTGTTATAACAGCTTTTTCGAAATCTTCGTCTTCTATAATTTGTTTAAACCTTACTTGTTTTATATTTAAAACAATTTCAGTAACATCTTCAACAACCCCTGGTATTGTAGAAAATTCATGATCAACTCCTTCTATTTTGATACGAGTAATAGCAAAACCTTCAAGAGAAGAAAGTAGTATTCTTCTAATTGCGTTTCCTACTGTATGCCCATATCCTGGTTCTAACGGACGAAACTCAAACTTACCAAAGTAGTCGTCCGATTGTATCATTTGCACCTTATCTGGTTTTTGAAAATCTAAAATTGCCATACTTTTTATATTATTTTTTTAAATTAGGATAATACCAAAATTACTAATCTTAGTAAGAAAAGTTAAATTTTACACTGCTAATTAATAAAAGGTTAACAATTTAAGAATCTAACAATTTCTATATTTGTTTTGTAAAACAAATGGTATTAAAATATTATTTAGAATATAGCTCAACAATTAGTTGTTCATTTATATTTTCAGGAATATCTTCTCTTTCTGGTGCATTTAAAAATTTTCCAGACATTAAGCTTCCGTCCCATTCTAACCAAGATGATTTGTTGTATCTTTGTGTTCCCAGTGATTCTGTAATAACAACTAATGATTTAGATTTTTCTCTTACCGAAACAACATCTCCCTCTTTTAAAGTTGCAGAAGGAATATTGCAAACTTTTCCGTTAAGTAGAATGTGTTTATGTGATACTAACTGTCTTGCACCTTGTCTGGTTGTAGAAAGTCCTAATCTATAAACAACATTATCTAATCTTGATTCTAATAATTGTAAAAACACTTCACCAGTTACCCCTTTTACTCTTGTAGCTTTTTTAAACAAATTGCTAAATTGTTTTTCTAATAATCCATATGTGTATTTAGCTTTTTGTTTTTCATTTAACTGCACACCATAGGTTGAAGATTTTTTTCTTCTTTTATTATTACCATGTTGTCCTGGTGGGTAATTCTTTTTTTCAAAGTATTTGTCTGTTCCATAAATTGCTTCACCAAATTTTCGTGCAATTCTTGTTCTTGGGCCTCTATATCTTGCCATTAGTATATAGTTTTTTTAATTAATTATTTTTATAAATTAAACTCGTCTTCTTTTAGGAGGTCTGCAACCATTGTGAGGAAGTGGAGTAACATCAACAATTTCTGCTACAGAAATTCCTGCTGTGGTTAAAGCTCTAATTGCAGCTTCTCTGCCGTTTCCTGGTCCTTTTACATATACCTTAACCTTTCTAAGTCCATAATTGAAAGCCTCTTTGGCACAATCATTTGACGCTGTTTGTGCTGCATAAGGTGTGTTTTTTTTGGAACCTCTAAAACCCATTTTACCTGCCGAAGACCAACTTATTGTTTGACCTGTTCCATTAGTTAGGGTTATTATTATGTTGTTAAAAGACGAATGTATGTGAGCTTCGCCAATTCCATCAACTTTTACTTTTTTCTTCCTTTTAGTGGAAGTTTTTGCTTTTTTTGCCATTATATGCAGTGTTATTCTAAATTAAGTTATTATTTAACAGCTTTCTTTTTGTTTGCTATTGTTTTTTTCTTACCCTTTCTTGTTCTTGCATTTGTGCTTGTCCTTTGTCCTCTAACGGGAAGACCTATTCTGTGTCTAATTCCTCTATAAGCACCTATATCTATAAGTCTTTTTATGTTCATTTGCACTTCCGAGCGTAATGCACCTTCGACGTCGTAATCATCATTGATAATTTTTCTAATCTGTGCTACTTGTGAGTCAGACCAATCTTTAACTTTCATATCAAAATCTACATTAGCTTTTGTCAAAACTTCTTTTGCAGTAGTTCTTCCAATGCCAAATATGTATGTTAAAGCAATTTCGCCTCGTTTGTTTTTGGGTAAATCTACACCTATTATTCTTGCCATTTGTTTATATATTATTTTTTTAAGCTACTGATATTTACGGTTAAACAACCGAATATTTAACACGTGTGTATTGTTTTAAAAATCGGGTTGCAAAAGTAATATTTTTTTTTTAATTAACAAAATATTTTTTATCCTTGTCTTTGTTTAAACTTAGGATTTTTTTTATTAATTACATATAATCTACCTTTTCGTCTGACTATCTTACAGTCAGCACTTCTTTTTTTTACTGAAGCTCTTACTTTCATTTTTTTATTTTTTATTTAAAATTATTTATATCTATAAGTTATTCGTCCTTTAGAAAGGTCATAAGGAGACATTTCTATTTTAACTTTATCGCCAGCGAGTATTCTAATATAATTCATTCTCATTTTACCTGAAATATGTGCAATAATTGTGTGTCCATTCTCAAGTTCAACTTTAAATCTTGCATTAGATAACGCTTCTAATATTAGTCCGTCTTTTTCTATTGAAGGTTGTTTTGCCATTTTAATCTATTTTTTCATTTTATTTTTAAGGGCTACTAATATAATCGTTTTTAGCTATAGCTTCTTCTATGTATTTAAAAGTAGATAATACATCTGCTTTTCCATTCCTAACAGCTATTGAAAGTTCATAATGTGCAGAATGTTTTCCATCAAGTGTTCTTGCTGTCCATCCGTCATCACTATCAATATATATTTCGTTGCCTCCTAAATTAACCATTGGTTCTATTGCAATAGTTAATCCATTTTTTAACATTTTTCCTCGTCCTTTCTTTCCATAATTCAATACAGTTGGAGCTTCATGTAGTTGTAAGCCAACTCCGTGTCCAGTCATTTCTCTAACAACTGAATATCCTCTTTGTTTTACATGGTTTTCTACTGCAAACCCAATATCTCCAAGTCTGTTACCATGAATTGCAACTTCAATAGCTTTATTTAAAGATTCTCTTGTTGCTTTCATTAAATCCCAAACCTCTTCTGTAACACTACCAACTGCATAAGTAAAAGCTGAATCTCCATGGTATCCGTCAAGCTCAACTCCACAATCTACAGATACAATATCTCCTTCTTTAATTTGATAATTTGAAGGAATACCATGAACAACAACGTCATTTACAGATATACAAAGAGTGTTTGGAAAACCGTGATAATTCAAAAAAGAAGGAATTCCACCATTATCTAAAATATACTCTCTTGCTATTTTGTCTAAAGCTATTGTCTTAACTCCTGGTTTTAGTGCCATTGCAACCTGCTCGTGAGCTTTACCCACCATATGATTACTTGCTCTAATACCCTCTATTTGTTGGTCTGTTTTATATAGTATTCGTCCCATTACATTCCTGAAGGTGCTCCCACCCTACCTTTTAATTTTCCTGATTTCATTAGTCCGTCATAATGTCTCATCATTAAATGACTTTCTATTTGTTGTAAAGTATCAAGAACTACTCCTACAAGTATAAGCAATGAAGTGCCACCAAAAAACTGGGCAAACTGTCCATTAATTCCTGCTATCATTGCAAAAGCTGGAAGAATGGCAATAATTGCTAAGAAAATAGAGCCTGGTAATGTTATTTTTGACATAATATTGTCAAGATGTTCTACTGTTTTCTTTCCTGGCTTAACTCCGGGTATAAAACCTCCATTTTTTTTCATATCTTCTGCCATTTGAGTCGGATTTACAGTAATAGCTGTGTAAAAATATGTAAAAATGATAATCATTATTGCAAATGTAAAATTATACCAAAAGCCTGTGTAGTTAGAGAAGGCTGCACCAATTCCGCTTAAGAATTTTGAATCCAATCTTACTAACATAAGTGGAAGAAACATTAGGGCTTGTGCAAATATTATAGGCATAACTCCTGCTGCATTAACTTTTAGTGGAATATATTGTCTTACTCCTCCATATTGTTTATTACCAACTATTCTTTTTGCATATTGAACAGGAATTCTTCTTGTTCCTTGCACTAACATTATTGAAGCAACAAATACTAAGAAAAGAACAATCATTTCTACAAGGAATAATATTAATCCACCTCCCTCTGCTTCTAATCTTGAGAAAAACTCTGCAAATAAAGAAAATGGTAATCTTGCTATAATACCTATCATAATTAATAATGATATTCCATTTCCAATTCCTTTGTCTGTAATTTTTTCACCTAACCACATAACAAATATGGTTCCTGCTGTTAAAGTAATAATAGATGGAAGAACAAACCCCCAAATACCATAACCTGCAACAAATGCTGTATCAGGTAATTGATAACGTAAATTAGTTAAATAACTTGGAGCTTGGAATAGTAAAATAGCTACTGTAAGGTATCTTGTTATTTGTGTAATTTTCTTTCGTCCACTTTCTCCCTCTCTTTGTAATTTTTGAAAATACGGAACAGCCATTCCGAGCAATTGTATTACAATTGAAGCAGAAATATAAGGCATAATACC
>Ga0193956_1000057_pt1 | contig 47699 bp, 47 predicted proteins | sample BB_7_MG_FD_140358 | JGI IMG/M metagenome (GOLD analysis project Ga0193956, IMG submission 140358) | Microbial mat bacterial communities from the Broadkill River, Lewes, Delaware, United States - BB_7_MG | ecosystem: Environmental > Aquatic > Freshwater > River > Microbial mats | place: USA...
GCAGATGTTTTTGATTTTTCTAAAGATATTCCAAGTAAAATGGAAAAAGCAGATTTTGCAGTTAGTCGTGCGGGAGCCTCAACTTTATGGGAACTTTGTGCAAACTGTTTACCTACTTTCTTTATTCCATATAAACATGCAGCAGGGGATCATCAGTATTATAATGCAAAAGATTTAAATGATAAGGGATTATGTTTTTTACAAAGAGAAGGTGAGTTAAAAGAAGAAGACTTTTTTAATGCAATAAATAGCGATATTCATACTATTAGTAAAAACTTAGCTTCTTCTATTAATTCAAATGCAGTAGCTTTAATATGTAATATTATTGTTCAAAATAATAAGAAGTAAAATACCAAATAATATTCTATAAATACCAAAGGCTACGAAAGTAAAGTTTTCAAGAAATTTTAAAAATAACTTGATTGCTAAAAAAGCTACAATAAATGATACAACAAAACCAACTGCAAGGTTTAGTATATTTGCATCATGAAGAAGCTCTTCGTGATGTTTTAATAAATCATAGGCAGTTGTAGCACACATAACAGGAAAAGCTAAAAGAAAAGAAAATTCAGCACTTGCTTTTCTATTTAATCCAACTAGCATAGCTCCTATAATACTTGACCCTGCTCTTGAAGTTCCTGGAATCAAGGCAAAAATTTGTGCAAAGCCAATCCAAGCTGCTTGTTTATATGTTACATCTTCTACATCTAAAGTGTGTGTTTCTTTCTCATTATAAAACTTTTCTACTATTAAAAATATAATACCACCTATAATAAACATATATGCAACTATTTCTATAGAGAACATTGCTTTTACATGGCTTGAAAATATAAATCCAATTATAGCAATAGGAAAGAATGCTATCATTACTTTTGTCCATAAGCTGATATGCGAAAGAGTAAACTTTGAAGGATAAGTTAAAATAACAGCTAAAATTGCTGCAAATTGTATAATTACTTCAAATGCTTTATTAACACTATTTTGTTCAATTCCTAGAAACTCACTTGCAACAATTAAATGTCCAGTTGAAGAAATAGGTAAAAACTCTGTAATTCCTTCTATAATTCCTAGAATTATAGTATCAAATATTGTCATTTATATTCCCTTTTGTTTTGTTAATTTAAAAAAAAGTTTTAAACTTCTTTTCTCTTTTATTCCTATTTTATAATCAATCTTTTTTAAATACTCTAAAATGTTTTTATTTGAGATTCCAGTTCTCTTTGAATATTGACTTAAAATATATGTTGGGATTTTTATGTGATTTTTATTGAAGTTTTTTATAATCTTTTCTAATTGTTTTTTATTTGATGAATAACATAAAACTGCAAAAACAAAAGGTAAATTATATTTATCATTCCAATATTGTGCTAAATCAATAAAATCTTTTTTTTCGTTATTATGATAATATTTTAGTGCTTTATCGCCTATTAAAACTTTTCCTTTTAAATCTAATACTTTTGCTAAAGCATTTGAAGTATCGCTTTGAAAGTCTTTTTCATCATTACCTGGAATTAATAGAACAGATAAAACATCTTTTTTAGCAATAATTCCTAAACTAAGTTTTTTTTCATTTCTTGAAGCAATAGAAGATATGAACGCAGAGTCTACTTCTCTTTTTTTAAATTTTTTATTTATTAAAGATGGATAAGATTTTTTATATTCAATTATTGATTTAGTTTGAGTAGATTTTATATTTTTTTTTATATAAATATGAAATGGTAATAAATTTATAAAATCTATTTTTGCAAATATCATAAAATGATGAGTCCTTTACCTTAAAATTCTTTTGGTATAATAATCAAAAAACAATAAATAAGGGGTTAAAGTGGTTGATGTAGAATTCCTAGGACCAATTAATAAAGAAGCAATGAAAGTTGATATTTCAAACCTTTCACAATTAAGTGAGATTTTAAAAAATGATGAGCAAGTTGCAACTTGGTTAGAAACATGTGCCGTTGCAATAAATGATACTTTAGTATCAAAAAAAGATATAGAACTTTCTCACGGAGATAAAATTTCATTATTACCTCCTGTATGTGGTGGATGATAAAGGTTGAATGTGGAAAATTTAGAATTATTCGAAGGTAGCTTAGCAGTTGAAAAAATAACAAATGCATGGTATGACAAATACAAAAACTCTAACTATGGTGCAATTATAACTTTTGTAGGGGTTGTACGTGATGAAAATAAAATTGATGGTTTGTCTTTTGATATATATGAGCCAATATTAAATAACTGGTTTAATTCATGGCAAGAGAAAGCTAAAGATTTAAACGCAATTGTATTAATGGCTCATAGTCGCGGTGATGTATTAAATCATGAAAGTTCATATATAGCTGCCGTTTGTTCTCCAAAAAGAAGAGTTGCACTAGAGTTAATTGATGAATTTGTTGAAGACTTCAAAGCTCAAGCTCCAATATGGAAATATGATATTATTAAGGGTCAAAGAATATATGCTGAAGATAGAAGTACTGCTATTAAAGGATCCGGCCTTTTATCATGACTTATAAAGTATTAGTTATAGATGATAGTCATTCAATAACACAGAGTTTAAAAAACTTAATTGAATCTAATATAGATATTAAAGTATATATTGCAAAAAGTAAAAAAGAGAGTGTTGAATTACTTTTAGAGCATAGAGGTAAATTTGATATTATCTTAGCAGACTTAGGTCTTCCTGATGCTCCTAATGGTGAAGTTGTTGATTTTATGATTAAGTTTTCAATCCCAATTATTGTTTTAACTGGTTCTGAACAAATTGATATAGAAAATAAGTTTAGAAATAAAAATATTGTTGATTATATACTAAAAGATGGAATTACAGCTTTACAATATGCTACAACAATAGTTAATAGAATAATTAAAAATAAACATATTAAAGTATTAGTTGTAGATGATTCTAAAATTTTCTTAAAACAAGCAAGTGATTTATTAAGTAGATATAAACTTATACCTCTTACTTCAACTAATGGTGTAGATGCTTTAAAAATCCTTGAAGAAAATAAAGATATAAAAATTGTTTTAACTGATTATTTAATGCCTATAATGGATGGAATTGAATTAACAAAAAAAATTAGAAGTAAATATTCAAAAGATGTATTATCAATTATTGTTACAACAATTGATTCAAATAAAAGAATTCCATCAAAATTCTTAAAATTAGGTGCTAATGATTTTTTGTATAAAGACTTTTCAAAAGAGGAGTTCTTTGTACGAATTAATTCTTCTTTGGAAGTATTAGAACTTTTTGATGATATGAAGAATAAAATTAATAAAGATTATATGACAGGCCTATATAATAGAAGATATTTTTTTGATTTTGGAAAAAAAATCTATAATAAAAATAAAAATTCAAATAAATCTATAGCAATTGCTATTATTGATATAGATAATTTTAAATTAATAAATGATACTTATGGACATAGTATTGGTGATTTTGCAATAAAAGAAGTTGCAAAAATACTAAATGAAAATATAATGTCCAGTACTCTTATTTCACGAATAGGTGGTGAAGAGTTTTGTTTATTATTTTATAATAGAGAAAAAGAAGAAATTGAAGTATTATTAGAAGATATCCGTAAAAAATTTGAAAATAATTTAATTGAAATAGATAATATAAAATTTAATTATACTGTTTCAATAGGTTGTAGTTTTGATTATGGAAAGAATATAGATGAGATGGTGCATTTTGCTGATGCTAGTTTATATGAAGCAAAAGAATCTGGAAAAAACAAAGTGAGATATAAATGAGAGTAGATTTACATAATCACACAACGTTGTGTAATCATGCAACTGGGATAAGTGAAGAGTATTTATTAAGGGCAATTGAATTAGGAATTGATATATATGGATTTTCAGATCACGCTCCAATGCCTTATGATCCAAAATATAGAATGGATATTTTACAAAAACCTTTATATGAAAAAGAAATATTAGACTTAAAAGAAAAATATAAAAATGATATTGAAGTTTTATTAGGCTATGAAGTTGATTACTTAGAAGGTTTTATATTAGATGAAATAATTAATGCAAAAGTTGACTATTTAATTGGGTCTGTGCATTTTTTGAAGAATAAACAAGATATGTGGGGCTTTGATAATCCAGAATTTATAGGTGTTTATAAATCAAAAGATATTGATACTATATGGAGTGAATATTTTGATGCTATTGAAGCAATGGCAAAAACTGGTTTATTTGATATAGTTGGGCATTTAGATTTAATAAAAGTATTTAAATTTTTACCTAAAAAAGATATAAGGGAATTAGCTAAAAAAGCACTAGTTGCAATTAAAAAATCTAATATGGTATTAGAAATTAATCCCGCAGGTTTAAGAAAACCAATCAAAGAAACTTATCCTTCAAGAACTCTTCTTGAATTAGCTTATGAATTAGATATTAATATTACATTTGGTTCAGATGCACATGCCGTGGAACAAGTAGGTTTTAAGTATGAAGAAGTGACTTCTTTAGCAAAAGAGATTGGATTTACTAAATGTATGACATTTAATAATAGAGATTCTAAATTAGTCAATTTCTAGATTTTGAGTATATTAGGAAAAAATATACTTTTTTTCCTTACTTGTATACTTTTTATACAGCTATTTTAGCTTAGTTTTTTTTAATTTTGATAGAATATTTCATATATAAATTTAAGGAGCTATACCAATGGGTAAATTTGTTAACAATACAGAAGAATTTTTTAAATATTGTGAAGAAAATGAAGTAAAGTTTGTAGATTTTAGATTTACAGATTTAAAAGGAATGTGGCATCATATTTCATATATGATGAGTGCAGTTACTGAAAGTCAATTAGAATTTGGTATGCCTTTTGATGGTTCATCAGTTGATGCATGGCAACCAATTAATAAGTCTGATATGATTTTAAAACCAGATGTAGGGACTTCTTTTTTAGATCCTTTTACAGCTGATTCTACAATTATCATGATTTGTGATGTTTATGACATCTATAAAGGTGAAATGTATGAAAAATGTCCAAGATCTATTGCTAAAAAAGCATTAACTCATTTAAGTGAATCTGGTGTTGGTGATGTTGCATATTTTGGACCTGAAAATGAATTCTTTATTTTTGATGATGTAAAAATTATTGATAATATTAATGAATCATATTACAAGGTTGATTCAGAAGAGGGTGAATGGTCATCTGCTACTGATTATGAAGGTGGAAATATGGGTCATAGACCTGGAACTAAAGGTGGTTATTTCCCAGCACAACCTACTGATTCAATGGTAGATTTAAGAGCTGAAATGATGTTAGTTCTTGAACAAGTTGGATTAGAAGTAGTTTTAGGACATCACGAAGTTGCTCAAGCACAAGGTGAAATTGGTATTGTATTTGGAGATTTAATTGAAGCTGCAGATAATGTACAAAAATATAAATATGTTTGTAAAATGGTTGCACATTTAAATGGTAAATCTTGTACATTTATGCCTAAACCAATGTTTGGTGATAATGGTAATGGTATGCACGTTCACCAATCAATTTGGAAAGATGGTAGAAACTTATTCTATACTGAAGGTGAATATGGTAACCTTTCTGAAATGGCTAGACATTATGTTGGTGGAGTATTCAAACATGCACGTGCAGTTGCTGCATTTACAAACCCTGTTACAAACTCATACAAAAGATTAATTCCAGGATTTGAAGCACCTTCAATCTTAACTTACTCTTCTCAAAATAGATCTGCTTCTTGTAGAGTTCCTTATGGAGCTGGTGAAAAAGCAACTAGAGTTGAAATGAGATTCCCAGATTCTGCTGCTTGTCCTTATTTAGCATTTGCTGCTATGTTAATGGCTGGACTTGATGGAATTAAAAATAAATATGAACCAATTGGTCCAATGGATGAAGATTTATATGAAATGCCTTTAGCTGAAATTAGAGAAAGAGAAATTCCTCAAATGCCTCATACACTTAGAGGTTCTCTAGAAGCATTAATTAGAGATAATGATTTCTTACAACCAGTATTCACAAAAGATATGGTTGATACATACCAAGAGTATAAATTTGAAACTCAAGTTTCTCCTGACGAAGCTAGACCAACAGCATTCGAATTTAAAACAACTTATTCTTGTTAATAATACAAGAATAAAGTTATAAAAAAAAGGTAAGTTCATTTGAACTTACCTTTTTTTATGTCTAGTCACATTTTTAATAGTTTATAAAAGAATAAAGATAAAGAAGTTTAAAACTCTATAACTTCTTCATCAGGATTTTCAGGTGGTATTTCTATTTCTATTTCAGGTAGTGGAGATGTTTCTGTGTAGTATTCAACTTTTCCATTAATTTTAGATGAATAAACTTTTGCAGGTTTTATAAAACTTCTAGGTATTTCAGGATGAGATTCTAAATAGTTTTTATTAAAATATGAAAATACAGGAGCTGCTATTTTTCCACCAGTTTCTGTTTTTCTCATTGGTTTATTATTATCATTACCAAACCAAACTATTGTTTGAATAGATGGTGAATATCCACAAAACCATGCATCTACATTATTATTTGTTGTACCTGTTTTTCCAGCTAGTGAAATTCCAGGTACTTTTGCTCTTCTAGCTGTTCCTCTATCTACTACATCTTTTAGAATTGATGTAATTAAAAAAGTTTGGTCTGGTGTATTTACTTCTTTTGTTTTTGGCTCAAAAGTTATTGTTTCACCTGCTTTATTTGTGATTTGTTCAATTATATATGGTTTTACTTGAGTTCCATTATTTGCAAATACACTATAGTATTCACTTAATTCAAGTAAAGTTACAGACATAGTTCCAAGAGTAATAGATAAATCAGCTGGTAAATCTTTAAAGCCATAAGATTCTAAACCTTTATACATTATATCAATACCTGTGTCTGTTACTAAGTTTATAGTAGATAGGTTTCTTGAAAATACTAATGATTCTCGTAAGTTTATAACACCTTTGAAATTCCCACCATAGTTTTTAGGTTGCCATTTCTTATTCTTTCCATCAACTTTATAATCATATGTTCTTGAAATATCAATTAATTGTGAAGCTGGATTTAATCCTTCATTTAAAGCTGTTTGATATAAAAATGGTTTTATAGCACTTCCTGGTTGTCTTTTTGATTGAACTGCTCTATTAAACATAGAAGTCTTATAATTGATTCCTCCAACAAGCGCTAATATTTTACCCGTACTACTTTCCATTGAAACAATAGCTCCATTTAGATTTTTAATATATGAATCATCATCTAAAGTTTTAGACTTTTTTCTAAAGTTTAAATCTCTTTTAACTGCTTCTTTGTGAGATAATCTTAAAGCTTTTCTTGCAATTTCTTGTGCTTCTAAATCAATAGTTAATTTAATTTTATATCCACCTGATTTAATATCAGGAATATCATCTTTTAATATTTTTAAAACATAATCAACTATATAAGGAGCTTTATTTTTAGTTAATGATTGTTTATAAATTTTTGGAACTTCTTTTATTGCACTTTCATATTGCTCTTTATTAATCCAACCAAGTGTATCTAATCTTGTAATTACCTGATTTGCTCGAGCTAATGAAATTTTTAAATTCTTTGTTGGTGCATAAAAACTAGGTGCTCTTGGAAGTCCAACTAAAATTGCCATTTCTTTTAATGATAATTCATACAAGTCTTTATTAAAATATCCTCGAGCTGCTGTTCTAATACCATAGTAACCATGTCCAAAATAAACATTATTTAGATATCTCTCTAAAATTTCTTCTTTTGTTAAAATAGTTTCTAATCTAATTGCAAGAAGTGCTTCTTTAATTTTTCTTATTAATTTTTTTTCACTTGATAAAACTAGCATTTTTATTAATTGTTGTGTTAATGTACTAGCTCCTTCAACAAAAGCACGTGCTTTTATATCTTTTATAATCGCACGAGAAATTGCATCTGGGTTTATTCCTATATGTTCAAAATATTGAGTATCTTCAATAGCAACTAATCCTTCAATAATTTTTGCAGGAATATCATCATATTTAACATATTCACGGTTTTCTCCTACAAAAGTATTTGCTATTAGTTCTCCATTTTTATCAAAAAATTGTGTACTTTGCTTAGGTGAGTAATTTATTACTTTATCAATGTCATGTTTTATTTCATCATATAATGTATATAGCCATCCTAAAACAGCTAATGATATAAGTAGAAAAAAACCAAAAATGTATTTAATCATATTATTTCCTAAAGTCTTTATTTTTAAATGTTGAGTTAATTAATGTTTTTGTATATTCTTGTTTGGGATTTGATAAAATATCATTAGCATATCCTTTTTCAATTACTACACCATCTTTTATTATAATTATATTTTTACATATATCTTTAACTGAGTCAATATCGTGAGTTACAAATAGAATTAAAATATTTAAATTTTCTATTAGTGAATTAATTAATTCAATTATATTATCTCTATTTTCAATATCTAAAGCAGTTGTTGGTTCATCAAGTAATAAAAACTTAATCTCTTTACTTAGTGCTATTGCAATAATTACTCTTTGAATTTGTCCTCCACTTAATTGACTTGGATATTTTTCTAAAACCCAAGTATTTAAATCGACAAGTTTTAATACTTCTTTTTTTTTCTCATTTGAACAGAAAAATTGTTTGTTGATTTTTGTCATAGGAGATAAAGAGGTAAATGGATTTTGTGGAATAAACCCAATCGAATTAAAATCTAATATAAAATTAGATTTTATATCTCTTTCACAATGAAGTGAATTTGGTAGTAAATTTAATAGAGCTTTTAGGGTTAGTGATTTTCCGCTACCACTTTGACCAATAAGAGCAGTGGCATTAGATATCTTAAAAGATATATTCACTAGCTCTTTTTCTTGGCTTTTTATAATTAGTTTTTGTATATCAATATTGAACATAAAAATTAACTTTTAATTAAAGTTTCATCCATTTCATCAGGAATATCTATATTCATAAGATTTAATACGGTTGGTGCAATATTATTTAAACTTCCAACTTTTACTTCTTTAACTTTTGGTGACATTATAAAACAATAAACGTCTCCGACTGTATGATTTGTTAAAGTATTACCATCTTCATCTCTCATTCTCTCACAATTTCCATGATCAGATGTTAATATTAGGTTATATCCATGTTCTTTAACTTTTTGAATAATTAATCCAAGTTCTTTATCAACAGCTTCTACAGCTTTTTTACTTGCATCAAAATCTCCAGTATGACCAACCATATCTCCATTTGCAAAGTTTACAACAATAAAGTCAGTTTGATTATCCATTGCATCTCTTACATTTTCTCCAACTTTTGGTGCTGACATTTCAGGCTGTAAGTCATAAGTAGATACATTTGGTGATGGAGTTAAAACTCTAGTTTCATTTAAAAAAGGTTCCTCTACCCCACCATTAAAGAAAAATGTAACATGCGCATATTTTTCAGTTTCAGCTGTATGAAGTTGGTTTAATCCTGCATTTGAAATTACTTCTGCTAAAGTATTTTTTGGACTTGTCTTTGGAAATAAAACTGGCAATGGCATGTTTTTGTCGTATTGTGTCATTGTTGCAATATTTAAAGATTTTGCAAACTTAGGAAAATGTGAAAAGTTTTTATCTGCAAATACTGAAGAAATTTCTCTCATTCTATCTGATCTAAAGTTACAAAAAATTATTGAATCATTTTCTTTTAATCCTGTGTATCCTTCAAAAGCAGTAGGAATAATAAATTCATCATATATATCTTCTTTATATGAGTTTTCTACAAAGTCAAGAGCAGATAAAGAAGTTTTAGGATGAGCTAGTACAATTGCATCATGACCTTTTTGAATCCTATCCCATCTATTGTCTCTATCCATTGTATAGTATCTTCCAGAAATAGTAGCAATTTTAATATCATCATCACAGATGTCTACAATTTGTTTGATATATATACTTGCACTATCAGGTGCTACATCTCTTCCATCTGTAATCATATGAATAAAAACTTTTTTATTCTTTTCTTTTGCTATTTTTGCCATTGCAATAATATGGTCTATATGAGAATGAACTCCTCCATCACTTAATAAGCCAACTAAATGAATAGTACTTGATTTTTCCATACAATCTTTAAATACATTATTCTCTTTTAAAGTATCTTCTTCAATAGCTATATTAATTTTTACTAAATCTTGATATAAAACTCTTCCTGATCCAATAGTCATATGTCCTACTTCTGAATTTCCCATTTGTCCATCAGGTAAACCAACATATTTCCCATATGTATGTATAAGTGAATATGGAGTATTTTTAAATAAATCGTCATAAGTAGGTGTTATTGCTTGAGAAAATGCATTAAAATCTGATGATTCGTTATGTCCAATACCATCAGTAATTACAAGAATAGTTTTGTTTGTCATTGTTTAAACCTTTTAAAAAGTATAATATAATATAATCGCTGCAATTATATCAAAATGAAGGTTTGAGTTTGTTTTACTGGTTTTATAGACATCTAGACATTAATATTTTTCAATATATTTCAGTGAGAGCTGGAATAAGTTTTATTATTGCGTTTTTTTTAACAATGTACTTGATGCCTAAGTTTATTAAATGGGCTAAATCCAAAGATGCATCTCAACCTATTTATGAACATGCACCTGATGGACACAAAGAAAAAGCTGGAACTCCTACTATGGGTGGAATGGTTTTTATTTTTGCAACAATAATAGCAACATTATTATCTGCAAAAATAAATAATTTTTATATTATTGGGGGACTTATAACTATTGGATTATTTTCCTTAATTGGAATTCAAGATGATTATTCAAAAATTGAGAAAAATGAGAATTCTGCAGGTCTAAGCGCAAGAGCTAAACTAGTATTACAATTTTTATGTGCAGCTATTGTGGCTGCTGTTTTATATTATTTTTCGCATACAAGTACTTTATATACACCTTTTTATAAATTGCCACTATTTGATATGGGAATATTTGCTATTTTATTTTGGATGTTAGTTATAGTTGCTGCATCTAATGCTGTTAATTTAACAGATGGATTAGATGGATTAGCAACAGTACCATCAATTATGGCTTTCTTTACACTATCTATTTTAGTGTATATAACAGGTCATGCAATATTTTCGTCATATCTTTTAGTTCCAAATATAAAATTAGCAGGTGAGTTAGCTGTAATGGGTGCAGCAATTGGTGGTTCTTTAATTGCTTTTCTTTGGTTTAATTCACATCCTGCGGAAGTATTTATGGGAGATTCTGGTTCCCTTCCTTTGGGAGCATTTATGGGATATATGGCAATTGTTTCTAAATCAGAGATATTATTAGCAATAATAGGTTTTATTTTTGTTTTAGAAACAGTCTCTGTAATCTTACAAGTAGGCTCTTATAAACTTAGAAAGAAAAGGGTGTTCTTAATGGCTCCTATACACCATCATTTTGAGCAAAAAGGCTGGAAAGAAAATAAAATCATTGTAAGGTTTTGGATTATTTCATTTATGACTAATTTACTTGCTTTAATGAGTTTAAAAATAAGATAAAGAGAATATATGAATTTTAATGAAGAAATAAGAGTTCTAGGAAAAGGATTAACGGCACAAGCTATTAAAGATAAATTTCCAAATGCAATAATGTACGATGATAAAGACTTTAAATTTTATGATAAAAGTTCAAATGTAAAAACAATTGTAAGTCCTGGAATCCCCCCATATAATGAGATGATTTTAAAAGCAAATAATTTGCAAAGTGATTATGATTTATTTGATGAAGTAATGCCTTTTTCAATTTGGATATCAGGAACGAATGGTAAAACTACAACAACACAAATGTGTCAACATATTTTGGCACCTTATAATTCTGTTTATGGTGGTAATATAGGCACTCCTCTTTCGCAACTTAGTACTGAAGCTTCCATATGGATTTTAGAAACATCTTCATTTACTTTACATTACACAAATATAGCGAAACCAAATTTGTATTTACTTCTTCCTATTTCAGAAGACCATATTACATGGCATGGCACGTTTAAAGAATATGAAGATGCAAAACTTAAACCATTGACTTTAATGAAAGAGGGTGAGATTGCAATAATTCCAGAAAAATATAAAGATTATAAATCGGATGCATCTAAGATTACATATAAAGACAGTGATGACTTATGCAAAAAATTTGAAATAGATAAAAGTAAATTAAAATTTAAAGAACCTTTTTTATTAGATGCACTTTTAGCCTTATGTAGTAAAAAGATTATATTTAATGAAATTGATTATGAAAGAATAAACACATTTACTATTGATGAACATAAAGTAGAAGAGTTTGTAGATAATAAAAATAGGATTTGGGTAAACGATTCAAAAGCTACAAATGTTGATGCTACAATTAATGCTTTAGTTCCATATAAAAATATGAATATACATATAATTTTAGGAGGAGATGATAAAGGTGCAAATTTAATTCCCTTATTTGAATATATAAAAAGTTTAAATATTAAAGTTTATGCAATTGGAACAAATAGTAAAAGAATAGAAAACAACTGTAATAAATATAATATGAAAGTAGAAAATTGTGAAACTTTAGAAAATGCAGTAAAAAAAATAAATAAAGATTTAGTAGAAAATAGTGTAGGAATCCTTTCTCCAGCGGCTTCTTCACTTGATCAATATAAATCTTATGCTCATAGAGGAAAAGAATTTAAAAGTTTAGTTAATAATTTAAGTAAACTTTAAACATTATATATGTATACTTCCACTCCAATTTAAGGAAGGCGCGATAGCTCAGTCGGTAGAGCAAAGGATTGAAAATCCTTGTGTCGACAGTTCGATTCTGTCTCGAGCCACCATTAAATTAGGCGCTGGTGTAGCTCAGCTTGGCTAGAGCAGCTGATTTGTAATCAGCAGGTCGGGGGTTCAAGTCCCTTCACCAGCTCCATTTTTAAATAGTGCATTATCTATATTAGAATAACACTAAACGAAACAATAATTTTCAACGGGAAGGTTGGAGAGTGGTCAAATCCTGCGGATTGTAAATCCGCCGCCTACGGCTTCGAAGGTTCGAGTCCTTCTCTTCCCACCACTATAATGAGCGCGGGAATAGCTCAGTTGGCTAGAGCCTCTGCCTTCCAAGCAGATTGTCGCGAGTTCGAGTCTCGTTTCCCGCTCCATTAATTTATTGATTATTGGGAGCTTAGTTTTAAGCACAATTTTTATAACTCTTTATAAATTTTTATCCCACTAAGTTTTTTTTTAGTATTTATTTAATATAATACACGCACAAAAATTATAGATAGTCAAATATCTATATAATAATAACAAAATCCCCTCTGAATAGAGAAGCTACTGGGCTTATCTACTCAGAGGGCAATAACCTAAAAAATTAGAAGGAAAATTCTATGGCAAAAGAAAAATTCGAACGAAGTAAACCGCACGTAAATATCGGGACAATTGGTCACGTAGATCACGGTAAAACTACTTTAACAGCAGCAATCTCAGCAGTTTTAACTAACGCTGGTGGTGGTGAAATGATGGATTACGATCAAATCGATAATGCACCAGAAGAAAGAGAAAGAGGAATTACTATTGCTACTTCTCATATTGAATATGAAACAGCAACTAGACACTATGCTCACGTTGATTGTCCAGGTCACGCCGATTATGTTAAGAACATGATTACTGGTGCTGCACAAATGGATGGAGCTATCTTAGTTATCGCTGCTACTGATGGACCAATGGCTCAAACTAGAGAGCATATCTTATTATCTAAGCAAGTAGGTGTTCCTTACATTGTTATCTTCATGAACAAAGAAGATCAATTAGATGAAGAAGATAAAGAAGAGATGTTAGAATTAGTTGAAATGGAAATTAGAGAATTACTTTCTGATTACGATTTCCCAGGTGACGATACTCCAATCATCGCTGGATCTGCATTCCAAGCATTAGAAGAAGCTAAAGCTGGAACAAATGGACCTTGGTCTGCAAAAATTATGGAATTAATGGATGCTGTTGATTCTTACATCCCAACTCCAGTAAGAGATACTGATAAAGATTTCTTAATGCCTGTTGAAGATGTTTTCTCAATCTCAGGAAGAGGAACAGTTGTAACTGGTGCTATTTCTAAAGGTAGAGTTAACTTAGGTGATCAAATTGAAATCGTAGGTTTAAAAGAAACTCAAACAACTACTGTAACTGGTGTTGAAATGTTTAGAAAAGAAATGGAATATGCAGAAGCTGGTGATAATGCTGGTATCTTAATTAGAGGTATTAAAAAAGAAGATGTTCAAAGAGGACAAGTTCTAATTAAGCCAGGTACAATTACTCCACATACTGAATTCAGATGTGAAGTGTATATTCTTTCTAAAGAGGAAGGTGGTAGACACACTCCATTCTTCTCAGGATATAGACCACAATTCTATGTTAGAACAACTGATGTAACTGGTTCTTGTACACTTCCAGAAGGTACTGAAATGGTTATGCCTGGTGATAATGTTGAAATGACTGTAGCTTTAGTTGCTCCAATCGCTCTTGAAAAGGGAACTCAGTTCGCTATTAGAGAAGGTGGTAGAACTGTTGGTGCTGGTGTTGTTGCTGAAATTATCAAGTAAGGATAATAGATGGCAAATGGCGTTAGAATCAAAATAGGACTTAAATGTCAAGAGTGTGGTGATATTAACTACACTACGATGAAAAATCCTAAGACTCATACTGAAAAGTTTGAGACTAAAAAATATAGTCCAAGATTAAAAAAACACACTTTACATAAAGAAGTGAAATTAAAATCGTAAGACTTTAGGAAGAAGCTTTGCTTCTTCCTCTTATATAAATAGGTCAGTAGCTCCAATGGTAGAGCGCCGGATTCCAAATCCGACGGTTGTGGGTTCGAGTCCCTCCTGGCCTGCCATTATTTTGACTCAAATTAATACTCATAAAATTAATAAAATTTATTTTCAATATAGATAATCTAAAACCATTTAAACTAAGCTAACCTAAAGTTTTTTTCGATATAATTCCCGTCCTATTAATATACTTAAGAGTTTTTTTAAAAGTAGTTTCGACTTTTTTTAAAAGAATTTAAAAGCTTATTTAACTTATACCTTGGAGTCGTTGTGAATAAATTAAAAACTTATTATAAAAATGCTAAAGAAGAATTATTTAAAGTGATCTTTCCTATAAAAGAACAAATTAGATCAGCATATTTATCTGTATTTATCGTTGTAACTGTAATATCTTTATTTTTAGCATTAATTGACGCTGTAATGTCTGTAAGCTTATCTTCTATAATGAATTAAGGAAAAGATTAATGGCACATAAATGGTACGCAATTCAAACTTACTCTGGTAGTGAGCTAGCAGTAAAAAGAGCACTAATTCAATTATCAGAAGAAATGGCTGATGGTAGAATAGCTGAAGTTCTAGTTCCTACTGAAGATTTAATTGAAATAAAAAAAGGTAAAAAGTCTATTGTTGAAAGACCTTTATATCCAGCTTATGCATTTGCAAAAATTGAGTTAGATACGGGACTTTGGCATTCAATTCAATCTATGCCAAAAGTTGGTAGATTTATTGGGGAATCAAAAAAACCTACACCTTTATCTGAAAAAGATATTACAGCAATTTTAGATAAAGTAAATAATAGAGCAGCTGCTAAACCAAAAGTTTCATTTGATGAAGGTGAAATGGTTAGGGTTAATGAAGGGCCATTTGCGAACTTTAACGGAATTGTTGAAGATTTCGATATGGCATCAGGTATATTAAAATTAAATGTTTCAATTTTTGGAAGAAATACTCCTGTTGAAATTTCATATTCACAAGTAGAGAGAGTAGTTTAACTTACTCTTTTTAGGCATTAGGCAATAAAACTTGCTTCTTACATAGTTTTATTCCCTAATGGCTAATCATTAAAATCATTAAAATAAAAAGGAATAGTATGGCAAAGAAAGTAGACGGTAAACTTAAATTACAAATACCTGCTGGTGCTGCAAACCCATCACCACCTGTAGGGCCTGCATTAGGTCAAAGAGGTATTAATATCATGGAATTCTGTAAAGCATTCAATGAGAAAACAAAAGATAAAGCTGGATTTAACATCCCTGTAGAAATTACTGTTTATTCAGATAAAAGTTTCACATTTGAGTTAAAACAACCACCAATGACTGATTTAATTAAAAAAGTGTCAGGAATTAAAAAAGGTTCAGATAATGCACTTAAAAATAAGATCGGTTCATTAACTAAAGATCAAATTATGGAAATCGTTGATATGAAAATCGCTGATTTAAATACTGATGATAAAGAACAAGCTGCAAAAACTGTTGCTGGTTCTGCTAGATCAATGGGAATTACTACTGAATTATAATATTTAATAAAAACCTTAAGTCTAACCAGCAGACTTTCTAAACGCTGGAAGCAAAAAAATAAATATTGCGGAGAATTAAAATGGCAAAAAGATATAAAGCATTAAAAGAAAAAATTGAATTAAGAGATTATTCTCTTACTGATACTTGTAATTTATTAAAAGAATTAAAATCTACAAAATTTGATGAAAGTGTTGAAGTAGCACTTAATTTAAATGTAGATCCAAGACATGCAGATCAAATGATTAGAGGTGCAGTTGTACTTCCAAATGGTACAGGTAAAACTGTTAGAGTTGCAGTTTTTGCAAAAGGTGTTAAAGTTGATGAAGCTAAAGCTGCTGGAGCTGATATTGTTGGTAACGATGATTTAGTTGAAACAGTTATGGCTGGAAATATTGATTTTGATGTTTTAATTGCAACTCCTGATTGTATGGGATTAGTTGGAAAATTAGGTAGAGTTTTAGGACCAAAAGGTTTAATGCCTAATCCTAAAGTTGGAACAGTTACTATGGACGTTACAAAAGCAGTTAATGATGCTAAAGGTGGTCAAGTAGCTTATAGAGTTGATAAAAAAGGTAACATGCAAGCGGCAGTTGGAAAGATTTCTTTCTCTACTGAAGCAATCAAAGAAAATATTGAAGCATTTGTTGCTGCAATTAACAAACAAAAACCAGCATCTGCAAAAGGTAGATATATTACTAATGCAGCTATTTCATTAACAATGTCACCATCAATTAACGTTGATGCTTCTGAATTAATGGATATTAAATAAGGATTTTTCCTTATTTAATTTTTTTAACATTCAATAATACAGATAAAATATCTTTATTATTGAGTGTTCAAAGCACTGAAATAAAAACTGAAGACAGTGGGTTAGATTCGTTCCTCGTTTCTAATAAGTCCTACCGAAGTCGATGTTTTGAAGGGAGGAGAACCTTATGAATAAACAACAAAAATTTGAAATAATTGAAAATTTAACATCTGAATTTAAAAATTCTCAAGCTATTGTAGTATGTGGTTATAATGGAATTACTCATAAAGAGTTAGAATCATTAAGAATTGATGCTAGAGCTAACGGAACTAAAGTTCAAGTTGCTAAAAATACTCTTGTAACTGTAGCAGTTAAAAATGCTGAGTTAGGAGAAATAGCCTTAACTGGTACAAATATTTTCTTATGGTCTGAAGATCAAATATCTGCTTGTAAAGTAGCAGATACATTTGCAACTGCAAAAAAAGGAAAATTTGAGATCAAATCAGGGATTATTGAAGGTGAGATTGCAGATCTTGCAACTGTTAATGCATTTGCTAAGTTACCATCTAGAGATGAACTTCTTGGTATGCTTGCAGCTACTTGGATGGCACCACTTACAAACTTTACTATTGGGCTTGATGCTCTTAGAAAGAAAAAAGAAGAAGAAGCAGCTTAATTTTATTAAGCTTGTAATAAAAAATAAATATAAAGAATAAGGAATAATAAATGGCAATTTCTAAAGAAGACGTATTAGAATATATCTCTGGTTTATCTGTACTTGAATTATCAGAATTAGTTAAAGAATTTGAAGAAAAATTTGGTGTATCTGCACAACCTGTTGCAGTTGCTGGTGTAGCTGGTGGAGCTGCTGAAGCAGTTGAAGAAAAAACTGAATTTGATGTTATCATCAAAGATGCAGGTGCTAAAAAAATTAACGTTATTAAAGTAATTAGAGCGTTAACTGGTTTAGGATTAAAAGAAGCAAAAGCTGCTGCTGAAGAAGCTGGAGCTGTAATTAAAGAAGGTGTTTCTAAAGAAGACGCTGAAGCTGCAAAAGCTGAATTAGAAGCTGCTGGAGCAACTGTAGAAGTTAAATAATTACACTCGTAATTTTATAAACTTGTTATACAAGGCTTAAATGCCTTGTATAAAGAATAGCATCTTTGAAGGCTAAGGTTAGAATTTAATGAAATTTTAACCCTATCCTTTACGGATGCTTTTGTGCTTTATATGCAATAAAGCTTAACTTAACCAAAATTTACTACAAGGCCGATAATGTTAAACTCTTTAAAATCTGGTAATAGACTTAGAGTTGATTTTGCAAAAAATCCTCAACAAATCGAAATTCCGAACTTATTACAATTACAGCAAAACTCTTATGAAACATTTTTAAAAGTTGGTCACGAAGACAGATCTACTGCTGGTATAGAAAAAGTATTTAAGTCAATTTTCCCAATCCATGATGCCCAAAACAGAATTACTTTAGATTATTTAGGTAGTGATGTTGGTAAACCAAAATATGATGTTAGAGAATCAATGGTAAGAGGTCTTACTTATTCAATTCCATTAAAAATTAATATTAGATTAACTTTATGGGATTTAGACGAAAAGACTGGTGAAAAAATCGGTGTTAAAGATATGAAAGAACAAGCTCTATTTATTAGAGAGATTCCTTTAATGACTGATAGAACTTCATTTATTGTAAATGGTGTTGAAAGAGTTGTTGTTAATCAACTTCACAGATCACCAGGTGTGATTTTCAAAGAAGATGAATCAAATACTGCTGATAATAAACTTATATACACAGGACAAATTATTCCTGATAGAGGTTCTTGGTTATACTTTGAGTATGATGCAAAAGATATTCTTTATGTAAGAATTAATAAAAGAAGAAAAGTGCCTGTTACTATTTTATTTAGAGCACTTGGTTATTCTAAAGAAGATATTATTAAATTATTTTACCCAATTTTAAATGTTAAAATTAAAAATAATAAATTCTTAACTAAATTTAATCCAGAAGACTTTACCGGAAGAATTGAATTTGATGTTAAAGATGAAAAGGGTAACTTAATTGTTGCAGCAGGAAAAAGACTTACTGATAGAAAAGCTAAAGCTTTAGTTGAAGGTGGTTTAGAACTTGTTGAATATCCAATTGAATTATTAATGGAAAGACATACTGCAAATACTATCTTTGATCCAGAATCTGGTGAAGTATTATTTGATGCTTTAACTAATTTAGATGAATTAAAATTAAAAAAACTATTAGATTTAGGTTTTGAAAACTTTGATATTGCAAATGATTTAGCAACGGGTGTTGATGATTCTATTATCAATGCATTTAAAGCAGATGCTGAATCTTTAAAATTACTAAAACAAACAGAACAATTAGATGATGAAAATGATTTATCAGCTATTAGAATCTATAAAGTTATGAGACCAGGGGAACCAGTTACTAAAGAAGCTGCTAAAGAATTTGTTAAAAAATTATTCTTCGATCCAGAAAGATATGATTTAACTAAAGTTGGTAGAATGAAAATGAACCATAAACTTGGTGTTAATGTTCCAGAATATGTAACAGTTCTTACTTATGAAGATGTTATTAAAACTGTACAATACCTTGTAAAAGTAAAAGCTGGTCATGGTCATATTGATGATAGAGATCACTTAGGAAACAGAAGAATTAGAGCAATTGGTGAGTTATTATCAAATGAATTACATTCTGGTTTAATTAAGATGCAAAAAGCTATTAGAGACAAGATGACAACATTATCTGGTACTTTAGAAGATATTATGCCACATGATTTAGTAAATTCAAAAATGATTACATCAACTATAACTGAATTCTTTACATCTGGACAGTTATCTCAATTTATGGATCAGACTAATCCATTATCTGAAGTTACTCATAAAAGAAGACTTTCTGCACTTGGTGAAGGTGGACTTGTAAAAGAAAGAGCAGGATTCGAAGTAAGAGATGTTCACGCAACTCACTATGGAAGAATTTGTCCAGTTGAAACTCCAGAGGGTCAAAATATTGGTCTTATTAACACATTATCAACTTTCTCAAAAGTTAATGAATTAGGATTTATTGAAGCTCCTTACAAAACTGTTGTAGATGGTGTTGTAACTGATGAAATTAAATACTATACAGCAACTCAGGAAGAGGGTTTAATTATTGCTCCAGGCTCAACTAAAATTGATGATAATGGAAAAATATTAGAAGCCTTAACTGAAGCTAGAAAAGATGGTGAGATTTTATTAGTTGATAAAAATAAAATTAACTTAATTGATATTTCATCTCAAATGGTTATGGGTGTTGCTGCATCTTTAATTCCATTTTTAGAGCATGATGATGCGAACAGAGCCTTAATGGGATCGAATATGATGAGACAAGCTGTTCCATTATTAAGTCCTAATGCTCCTGTTGTTGGAACTGGTTTAGAAAAAACAGTTGCACGTGATGCTTGGGAAGCTATTAAAGCTAAGAGATCTGGTGTAATTGAAAAAGCAGATGCTAAAAATATTTACATAAGAGGTGAAGATGAAAATGGTGCTTTCATTGATCATTATAATGTAAGTAAAAATGTAAGAACAAATAATAATACTTCATTTGGTCAAAGAATTGGTACTAAAGAGGGTGCTATTGTTGAAGCTGGTCAAGTAATTGCTGATGGTCCTTCAATGGATAATGGTGAATTAGCTGTTGGTGTTAATGCTTGTGTTGCATTTATGCCTTGGAATGGTTATAACTACGAAGATGCGATTGTACTAAGTCAACGATTAATTAAAGAGGATGCATTTACTTCTATTCATATTTATGAAAAAGATGTTGAATGTAGAGAACTTAAGCATGGTAATGAAGAAATTACTAGAGATTTACCAGGTGTTAAAGAAGAGTCTATTACTCATTTAGATAACTCTGGTATTATTAAAGTTGGTACATATATTAAACCTGGGATGATCTTAGTTGGAAAAGTTACACCAAAAGGTGAAATCAAACCAACTCCTGAAGAGCGATTATTAAGAGCAATTTTTGGTGAAAAAGCTGGACATGTTATTAATAAATCGTTAGTAACTCCTACTTCTATGGAAGGTACTGTTGTTGATGTAAAAGTATTCACTAAAAAAGGATATGAAAAAGACGAAAGAGCAGTTGCTGAAATTGAAGCAGAAAAAGCAGAATTAGATGTTAAGCATCACGATAAATTATTAATGCTTGATAGAGAAGAAATTTTAAAGATTAATGATTTGTTATCTAAGGCTATTTTAAGTAAAGATGTTGAGCTTGATGATGTTATATATGCAAAAGGTGAAAATATTCCTTTAGATATTTTAGAAAGTGTAAATAGATTTGCAATGAAAAAAGTAGTTGCATCATTTGGTTCTGATACTGAAAAAGCATATAACGATATTAAAGATCATTTTATTAAACAAAAATCTCAATTAAGAGATGATCATGAAGAAAAACTTCAAGTATTAGAACATGATGATATCTTACCTTCGGGCGTTATTAAACAGGTAAAAGTTTATATTGCAACTAAAAGAAAGATTAAAGTTGGGGATAAAATGGCAGGACGACATGGAAACAAAGGTATTGTTTCTAATATTGTTCCTCAAGTTGATATGCCTTACTTAGAAGATGGCTCAACAGTGGATGTTATTCTTAATCCACTTGGGGTTCCATCAAGAATGAATATTGGGCAAATACTTGAAGTTCACTTAGGTCTTGTAGGAATGAAACTTGGAGCTCAGATACAAGATATATTTGATGCTAAAAAAGCTGATTTTATTAAAGAGTTAAGAACTAAAATGGGTGAAATTGCACAAGTTGCTAAATTAATGAACGGAAAAGAGTTTATGGATTCTTTATCCGATGAAGAATTAATTAAGTATGGTCAAGATTGGACTAAAGGTGTTAGATTTGCAACTCAAGTATTTGATGGTGTAAGACAAGTTGAATTTGATAAATTATTTGAATTAGCTAAAATTGATTTAGATGGTAAGACTACATTAACTGATGGTACTACTGGAGAAATCATGAAAGAAAGAGTAAATGTAGGTTATATGTATATGCTTAAACTTCATCACCTTGTTGATGAAAAAGTACATGCAAGATCTACTGGACCTTACTCATTAGTTACTCAACAACCAGTTGGTGGTAAAGCATTATTTGGTGGTCAAAGATTTGGAGAAATGGAAGTATGGGCTTTAGAAGCATATGGTGCTACTAATGTTCTTAAAGAAATGCTTACAACTAAATCTGATGATATTGAAGGTAGAACTAAAGCTTATAGAGCAATTGCAAATGGTGAAAATGTTCCAGCTTCTGGTGTTCCAGAAACATTCTTTGTATTAACAAAAGAGCTTAAAGCGCTAGGACTTGATGTAGAGATTTTTGAAGAGGTAGAAAACGATGAGTAAAACTGAAAAAATATTACAACCTATTGAAATTAAAGAATTAGAAAGACCGACAGATTTTTCGGCCTTCCAATTAAGACTTGCTAGTCCTGAGAAAATTCTTTCATGGTCATCTGGTGAAGTAAAAAAACCTGAAACTATTAATTACAGAACACTTAAACCTGAAAGAGATGGTTTATTTTGTGCCAAAATTTTTGGACCAGTAAAAGATTACGAATGTCTTTGTGGTAAGTACAAAAAGATGAGATACAAAGGTGTTGTTTGTGAGAAATGTGGAGTTGAAGTAACTTCTTCAAAAGTTAGACGACATAGAATGGGACATATTGATTTAGTATCTCCAGTTGCTCACATTTGGATGGTATCATCTCTTCCTACAAGAATTGGTACACTTTTAGGTGTTAAACTTAAAGATCTTGAACGAGTATTATATTATGAAGCATACATTGTATCTGATGCTGGTGATGCTTATTATGATAATGAAAAAACTAAAAAAGTTTTAAAATATGATATTTTAAATGAAGAACAATACAGAACTATTTCTGATTTATTTGAACACACAGGTTTTCATGCAAACATGGGTGGACAAATTGTAAGAGATTTATTAGAAACTATTGATTTATTTGAACTTTTAGTTACATTAAAAGAAGATATGGGTGCAACTAAATCAGAAGCTAAAAGAAAAACTTTAATCAAAAGATTAAAAGTAGTTGAAAACTTTATTAACTCTGGAAATAGACCAGAATGGATGATGTTAACTCAATTACCAGTTCTTCCACCAGATTTAAGACCACTTGTTTCACTTGATGGTGGAAAATTTGCGGTTTCTGATGTAAATGACTTATATAGAAGAGTTATTAACAGAAATAACAGACTTAAAAGATTAACAGAACTTGATGCACCTGAAATTATTATTAGAAATGAAATGAGAATGCTTCAAGAAGCTGTTGACGCTTTATTTGATAATGGAAAAACTGCTAATGCTGTTAAAGGTGCAAATAAAAGACCTTTAAAATCATTGTCTGAAATTATTAAAGGTAAACAAGGTAGATTTAGACAAAACTTACTTGGAAAAAGAGTTGACTTCTCTGGTAGATCTGTAATTGTTGTTGGACCTTCTTTAAATATGGACCAATGTGGTATCCCTAAAAAGATGGCTTTAGAGTTATTTAAACCACATTTAATGGCTAAATTAGAAGAGAAAGGTTATGCAACTACATTAAAATCTGCAAAGAGATTAATTGAATCTGAAACTAATGAAGTTTGGGAATGTTTAAACGAAATTGTTGATGATTATCCTATTATGTTAAATAGAGCACCAACATTACATAAACTTTCTATTCAAGCATTCCATCCTGTATTAATTGATGGAAAAGCTATTAGACTTCATCCCTTAGTATGTGCTGCATTTAATGCCGATTTTGATGGGGATCAAATGGCAGTTCACGTTCCATTATCACAAGAAGCAGTTGCTGAAGCTAAGATTCTTATGATGAGTTCTATGAATATTCTTTTACCTGCATCAGGTCGTGCAATTGCCGTGCCTTCACAGGATATGATTTTAGGTATTTACTACCTATCATTAGAAAAAGATGGTGTTAAAGGTGCACATAAATTATTTACTGGTGTTGATGAAGCTACAATTGCTTTAGATATGAAAGAAGTAGACTTACATGCAAAAATTAGAACACAGATTGATGGAAAAATTGTTCATACAACAGTTGGAAGATTAATTATTCATGATATTTTACCTGATTTTGTTCCAGTTAATTTATGGAATAAAGTTTTAAAGAAAAAAGATATTGGTATTTTAGTTGATTATATTTACAAGCATGGTGGTTATGAAGTAACTCCTAAATTCTTAGATAACTTAAAGAACTTAGGTTTCAAATTTGCTACTTCTGCAGGTATTTCAATTTCTATTGATGATATTAATGTTCCAGAATCTAAAACTGGTCACGTTGCTAAATCTAAGAAAGAAGTAATTGAAGTTCAAAAACAATTCTCTCAAGGTTTATTAACTGAACAAGAAAGATATAATAAGATTATTGATATTTGGACAGAAGTAAATAATAAACTTGGTTCTGAAATGATGAATTTAGTTGAAACAGATAAAGATGGATTTAATTCTATTTATATGATGGCTGATTCAGGGGCTAGAGGTTCTGCCGCTCAAATTAGACAACTTGCAGGTATGAGAGGTCTTATGGCTAAGCCAGATGGGACTATTATTGAAACACCAATTATCTCTAACTTCCGAGAAGGTCTAAATGTACTTGAGTACTTTATTTCTACTCATGGTGCTAGAAAAGGACTTGCGGATACAGCTTTAAAAACTGCTAATGCAGGGTACTTGACAAGAAAATTAATTGATGTATCTCAAAATGTTAGAATCACAATGGAAGATTGTGGTACACATGAAGGTATTGAAATTACTGATATTACTTCAGGTAATGAATTAATTGAAGCATTAGAAGAAAGAATTACAGGTCGTGTAATTGCTGAAGATATTATTGACCCAATTTCAAATGAAATTTTATTTACTGAGGGAACATTAATTACTGAAGAAAATGCAAGAGTTGTTGCAGAAGCTGAAGTTAAATCTGTTGTAATTAGAACACCATTAACTTGTAAAGTTGAACATGGTTTATGTTCTAAATGTTATGGTCTAAACCTAGGTGAGCAAAGAAAAGCAACTCCAGGTGAAGCAGTTGGTGTTGTTGCAGCTCAATCAATTGGAGAGCCAGGAACACAACTTACATTAAGAACTTTCCACGTTGGGGGTACTGCAAGTGCTACTCAAACTGAAAGAGAATTAAAAGCTGATAAAGAAGGTTTCATTAGATATTATAATATCAAAAAATATACTAATTCAGCTGGACAAGCAATTGTTGCAAATAGAAGAAATGCAGGTATTTTATTAGTTGAACCTAAGATAAATGCACCATTTAAAGGTAAAGTTTCTGTTGAGACATTACATGAAGATACAATTTTAACTATTTCAAATGCTAAAGATACTAAGAAATTCTATTTAAGAAAAAGTGATGTTGCAAAAGCTAATGAGCTTGCAGGTGTTTCTGGGAAAATAGAAGGGAAACTATATTTACCATACAAAAATGGTGAAGAAGTTGATGAAAATGAATCTATCGTTGAGATAATTAAAGATGGTTGGAATGTTCCTAACCGAGTTCCTTTTGCTTCTGAATTAAGAGTTGAAGATGGAGCACCTATTACTTCTAAAATTGTGTCTGGTTCTAAAGGTACAGTTAAGTATTACAAGTTAACTGGTGATTATTTAGAAAGAAGAGATGATGTTAAGTCTGGGGATAAAGTTGTAGATAAAGGTTTATTTGCTGTTATTGTTGATGGAGAAGGTAGAGAAGCTTTAAGACACTATATAGCAAGAGGTTCTTTAGTTGAATTAAATGATAATGTAGAAGTTGAAAAAGATTCAGTTATTGCTATTCCTGAAAATGCAGAACAAGTTGTAATTGCAGAATGGGATCCATATGCAAATCCAACTATTGCTGAAAAAGCAGGAACAATTTCATTTGAAGATATTATTCCAGGAGTTACTGTTTCTGAGCAATTTGATGAATTAACAGGAACTTCTAAATTAGTTGTAAACGAGTATATTCCAAGTGGTTATAAACCTACAGTTGTATTAGCAACTGAGGATGATCAAGTTATTAGATATTCTTTAGATCCTAAAACATCTTTAAATATCTCAGAAGGTCAGAAAATACAAATTGCTGATATTATTGGTAAAACGCCTAAAGCAACTCAGAAATCTAAAGATATTACTGGTGGACTTCCAAGAGTATCTGAATTATTTGAAGCTAGACGACCAAAAAGTATTGCTCTTTTATCATCATTTGATGGTATTGTTTCTTTTGGTAAGCCATTAAGAAATAAACAAAGAATTATTGTTACTGATGAAATTGGTAACAAAGCAGAGTACTTAGCAGAAAAATCTAAGCAAATTTTAGTAAATGAAGGTGACTTTGTACATGCGGGTGAAGCATTAACAGATGGTCAAACTTCACCTCATGATGTACTAAGAATTCTAGGTGATAAAGCACTTCATTACTTTATTGTATCTGAAGTACAACAAGTATATAGATCACAAGGGGTTAATATTGCTGATAAACATATTGAGGTAATTACATCTCAAATGTTAAGACAAGTTTCAATTCTTGATGGTGGAGATACTAAATTTATTGTTGGAGATATGATTTCTAAAAAAAGATTTAAAATCGAAAACGCAAGAATTATTAAACTTGGTGGAGAACCTGCAATTGCAGAGCCATTATTATTAGGTATTACGAGAGCTGCAGTTACATCTGATTCTATTATATCAGCTGCATCTTTCCAAGAGACTACAAAAGTATTAACTGAAGCTGCAATTTCAGCTAAAATGGATATGCTAGAAGACTTAAAAGAAAATGTTGTTATCGGTAGAACAATTCCTGTTGGAACTGGTTTATACAAAGACAAAAAAGTTAAGTTTTCTTCAACCGAACACTAAAACTATAAAACAATAAGGCTTTGCCTTATTGTTAAAGTTTACTTTATGGATACACTTTACCTACTACTTATCTTTATAGCTGTTGAGCTATTTGAATCAAACTGGCAAAAATCTGATTCAATGTATGGATTAATTTTAAACAATTTTAGAATGTATAAGAAAAGCATTTTTTTGTACTTTACTTTACATCTTTCATTTTTTTACACAATTTTTGTTTCTATTTATTTAGTTAATTTTTCTTTTTGGATGAGTTCTATTTTAGTAATTAAATTCTTAGATATAGCATTTAAATTAAATATGATGAAAAAGTTATCAAATGGTTCTTCTGTTGAAGAAGTAATGCCAATAAATGTAAAAATGATACCATTATTTAGATATATGAATGTAATAATATATCCACTCTCTTTTGTATTCGCTGTTGGATTAATCTAATAATTACAAAAAACTAAACAAAATTTAATTTTATCACATATATATTTTGCTACTATGCTAGTATAAATAAAAAAGGATATATATGCAATATTTAATAATCGCTTACGATAATGACGGTGCAATTGATAAAAGAATGGAAGCAAGACCTGCTCATGTTGAGGGAACTCAAAAGTTAATGAGTGAAGGTAAAATTATTAGTGCTTGTGCAATGATTGAAGAAGATGAAATGGTTGGTTCTACTGTTATAACAAACTTTGAGAATGAAGATGAGTTAAATGAATGGTTAGAAAATGAACCTTATGTAAAAGGTGGAGTTTGGAATATGGATGAAATACAGATCGTTCCTGTAAAAGTTATGCCAAAGTCTTAAAATGATTGAATTAAGAAAAGGTAGGTTATCTGATATTTCTGAAGTTTTACAATTACATTCTAAGTATCAAATTGATTCAATAAAAGAAGAAGATAAAAAAGATGGTTTTGTTACTACTGCTTTTACAAAAGAAGAATTAAGTTCTTTAATTGAAAAAGAAGATGGCCTATTTTTATGTTTTGTAAATAATGAGTTAGTTGCTTATGTGATGTGTGCTTCTTGGTCATTTTGGTCTGTATGGCCAATGTTTAAACACATGCTAAAAAATTTGCCAAATCTATCATACAAAGGTATTAAGTTAAGTGAGTACAATTCATATCAATATGGACCAATTTGTATTGACAAATCTCAAAGAGGAACTGATGTTTTACCCTTACTTTTTGATTTTGCAAGAGAGGAAATGAATTCTAAGTATCCAGTATTAATAACCTTTATAAATAAAAACAATCCAAGATCTTTTCAAGCTCATACAAAGAAATTAGGTCTTGCGGTTATAACAGAATTCGAGTTTAACAATAATAGTTATTATGAATTAGCTTATGATACATCTTTAAAACTTAAATTTTAGAGCTATTTTCTTATTAAATTTATTTACTGTATACTTAACTTTAGTTAGAGGAGTTAGTTATGGGAAATATAATATATCATTACTGTAATGTTGAATCTTTTAAAGCCATAATTGAAAATAAAACATTATGGCTTAGTTCTGTGTATAATTTAAATGATTATAAAGAGATTCATTGGATTAAAGACAAGATTTTTAAGAAAATTAAAAATTCTATTACAAAAGACAATTTCTTAAAATATAAAAGTTTTGAGGAACTATATTCAAAGCAACTTCCTACAGTGTATATTGCATCTTTTTCCCAAGGTTCTGATTTATTAAGTCAATGGAGAGCATATGCAAATGATGGTTATGGAGTTGCTATTGGTTTTAATAGTGATTATTTTAAAGAAAATAACTTAGTTCAAACTTCAAATGTTTTATATGATGAACAAAGTCAAGAAAAGCAAATTGACTTTATTTTAGAACCACTAGAAAAACTACCTGGAAATATTAACCCAGATTCAAAAGAATTTATAAAAACTTGTAAAGCTATTATAATTGATATAAATAATTTATCTGCAAAATCAAAAAATGAACTTTTCAAAGAAGAACAAGAAGTAAGGCTAATTCATAATCCAAAAATTATTGATGATAAGGAAAATAAAAAATTTATATTTGAAGATAATTTATCAGAGATGATGTTTAGGTCTGTATGTGGAAATCTCATTCCATATTTTGAATTAAAATTTGAAGAGGAAATAGAAACACCTGCTATTATAGAGATCATTAAAGGTCCTAAAAATAAATTTATAGATGAAGAAGCAAAAATATTTCTTTCTAATAATGGTTTTTATTCGGTTGATATAAAAAGTTCAAAATCTTCTTATAGATAAAAAGTATTTTATTTTGATATAATCAGAATTATAAAACAAAATAGGATAGATATGAGATTTAATGATTTAGATTTAAATGAAAAAAAAGAGCTTAATATTCAAATAAATGAATATGCAAATAGTATTGGTGGAGTAAACTTTTTTCTTCAAATGATTGAAGATGTAAGAGCTGAAAAACCAAATGCTTTATTGAATAAAACTGCAGTTTTTCATTATGCAAAAGGAAAAATTGCTTGGAGTAAATCTATTTATAAAGATACATTAACTCAGCTATTTTCTGCAATGAGAAAAGAAGATAAAGATGGGGATTTATTAAATGGCTTAAATCCAAAAGCTTATAAAGAAACTATGAATATGATGAGAGCTTTAAAACCAGTAACAATTTCAATTAGAAATACAGATAATAGCTCTGGATTTACTGTAGATATTTTAGATTCAAGCGAAGCTAAAAAAACAAAAGTTGATTTGATGTTTAAAATTATATTCTTTTATAATATAGAGTTTGCAAAAGATGCATTAACTTTTAAAGCTTAGGATTTTTAAATGGATGGAAAAAAAAGAATTAATATAAAACCAGGTTTAACAGTTAATATAGTTTTAAAAGAAGATCAAAAAACAGGAAGACTTACAAAAGGTGTTGTTCAGGATATTCTGACTAAATCTCCTACACATCCTCATGGAATAAAAGTAAGAACTACTTTTGGTGAGGTTGGAAGAGTACAGGAAATTATTTAAGATAATTTCCTAAATACTAAGAAAAACTTACCTAAAGGAAAATTAAGAAAAACTTCAGTATAATCCGTCTACTTTTTAGAAAACCTAATTGTTTCTCTAGAATGGAAGTATCGTTTCAACTGTGTGTTGAAGTCAAACGAGAAGCATGAGCATTGCTTTAATTGCTCTAACCAAAAAAATGGAGAGTCTTACATATACACATTATATTAATAGATTACTCTACAACTATATAAAGGGAAAGAATGCCAACTATCAATCAACTTGTTAGAAAAGAGCGAAAAAAAGTGATTAAGAAATCTAAATCACCTGCACTTGACAAATGTCCACAAAGAAGAGGAGTGTGTACTAGAGTATATACTACAACTCCAAAAAAACCTAACTCAGCTTTAAGAAAAGTTGCAAAAGTTAGATTAACTACTGGTTTTGAAGTTATTTCATACATCGGTGGAGAAGGTCATAACCTTCAAGAACACTCTATTGTGTTAGTAAGAGGGGGTAGAGTTAAAGATTTACCTGGTGTTAAGTATCACGTTGTAAGAGGTGCTTTAGATACTGCTGGTGTTGCAAACAGAACTGTTGCAAGATCTAAGTATGGTACTAAGAAACCTAAGAAATAAGTAGAAGGATAAAAAAATGAGAAGAAGAAAAGCTCCCGTAAGAGAAGTAATGGCTGATCCTATCTACAATAGTAAAGTGATCACTAAATTTATTAATACAGTAATGTTAGATGGTAGAAAATCTACTGCACAAAAAATTATGTATGGTGCAATTGCAAACTTAGATGCTAGAGGTGAAGAATCTGGTATTGAATTATTTGAAAAAGCAATTGAAAATGTTAAACCACTTTTAGAAGTTAAATCTAGAAGAGTTGGTGGAGCAACATATCAAGTACCAGTTGAAGTAAGACCTGTAAGAAGACAAACTTTAGCTTTAAGATGGTTAGTTGACGCTGCTAGAAAAAGAAATGAAAGAACTATGGTAGAAAGATTAGCAAACGAATTATTCGAATGTGCTAACGATAGAGGTGCATCATTCAAGAAGAAAGAAGATATGCATAGAATGGCAGAAGCTAATAAAGCATTTGCTCACTACAGATGGTAGGGAATTAAAATGGCAAGAAAAACACCACTTAACAGACTTAGAAACATCGGTATTGCTGCGCACATTGATGCAGGTAAAACTACAACAACTGAAAGAATTTTATTCTATACAGGTGTTGAGCACAAAATTGGTGAGGTTCATGATGGTGCTGCTACTATGGACTGGATGGAACAAGAGCAAGAAAGAGGTATTACAATTACTTCTGCTGCTACAACTTGTAACTGGACACACCCAAAAACTAATGAAGAATTAATGATTAATATTATTGATACTCCAGGTCACGTTGACTTTACTATTGAAGTTGAAAGATCTATGAGAGTTCTTGATGGTGCTGTTGCTGTATTTTGTTCAGTAGGTGGGGTTCAACCACAATCTGAAACTGTTTGGAGACAAGCAAACAAATATAGAGTTCCAAGAATGATTTTTGTTAACAAAATGGATAGAACTGGTGCAGATTTCTTTAACGTTGAATCACAAGTTAATGAAAGATTAAAATCTAACGCTATTCCAATTCAAATTCCTATTGGTGCTGAAGAAAACTTCCAAGGTGTTGTTGATTTAGTACAAATGAAAGCAATTGTTTGGGATCTAGATGCTGCAATGGGTTCTAATTACCATGTAGAAGAAATTCCTGCTGACTTACAAGAAAAAGCTGAAGAATATAGAGAAAAAATGGTTGAAGCTGCTGCTGAAGCTGATGATGATTTAATGAATAAATACCTTGATGGTGAAGAATTAACAGAAGATGAAATTGTTATGGGACTTAAAAAAGGTTGTTTAAATATGACTATTACTCCTATGACTTGTGGTACTGCATTTAAAAACAAAGGTGTTCAAACTTTACTTGACGCAGTTGCAATGTATTTACCATCTCCATTAGAAGTTGAAGATATTAAAGGTGAAACACAAGATGGTGAGCCTGTAATTGTACCTTCTACTGATGATGGTGAAGTTGCTGGACTTGCATTCAAAATTATGACTGATCCTTTTGTTGGACAATTAACTTTTACAAGAATCTATAGAGGTGTTCTTAAGTCTGGTACTTATGTAATGAACTCAACTAAGATGAAAAAAGAAAGAATCGGAAGACTTCTTAAGATGCATGCAATCAAGAGAGAAGAAGTTAACGAATTATATGCTGGAGAAATCGGTGCAGTTGTTGGTCTAAAAACTACAATTACTGGTGATACTTTAGCATCTTCTGAAGATCCAGTTATCTTAGAGAGAATGGATTTCCCTGAACCAGTTATTTCTGTTGCAGTTGAACCAAAAACTAAAGCTGACCAAGAAAAAATGGGTATTGCTTTAGGAAAATTAGCTCAAGAAGATCCATCATTTAGAGTTGCTACTGATGAAGAATCTGGACAAACTATTATTTCAGGAATGGGTGAATTACACCTTGAAATTCTTGTTGATAGAATGAAAAGAGAATTCTCTGTTGAAGCTGAAGTTGGTGCTCCTCAAGTTGCATATAGAGAAACTATTAAAAATGCAGTTAAACAAGAGTACAAATATGCTAAACAATCTGGTGGTAAAGGTCAATACGGTCACGTATACTTAACAATTACTCCAATGGCTGCTGACTCTGAAGAAAACTATATCTTTACATCATCTATTAAAGGTGGTTCTGTACCAAAAGAGTACGTTCCTGCAGTTGATAAAGGTTGTCAAGAAGCTATGGCTGGTGGTATTTTAGCTGGTTATCCAATGGTTAATATCTCGGTTGATTTATATGATGGTTCTTTCCATGATGTAGATTCATCTGAAATGGCATTTAAACTTGCTGCTTCTATGGGATTTAAAAAAGGTTGTAGATCAGACGCTGCACAACCTGTAATTTTAGAACCTATTATGAAAGTAGAAATTGAAACTCCTGAAGATTATATGGGAGATGTTATCGGTGACGTTAACAAAAGAAGAGGACAAGTTCAATCTATGGATGATAGAGCTGGTGTTAAACTAGTTGTAGCAATGATTCCATTAGCTGAAATGTTCGGTTACTCTACAGACTTAAGATCTATGTCTCAAGGTAGAGCTACTTATTCTATGATTTTTGATAACTATATGGACGTTCCTAAGAATGTTTCTGAAGAAATTATTAAAAAGAGAAATGGTTAATATCTAACTTAAGTAGTATGATTAAAAAGCCTTATCTCCGGATAAGGCTTTTTTTTTGGTTAATTTTATTTAATTTGAATCTTACACTATAAATAGTATTTTTTAAAAGTAATTATTATATAATATTTATAAATACTATTAAAAGAGCTACTAACATTGATATTAAATAAAAACTTAGAATTATTAGAATCTACAAATAAAGCAGGAATAATATTAAGGCCATCGAGTCCTGAATTAAAAAATGTCTTTAAGGAAATAAAAACAATATTTGCTAAAAATAATATTGAAGTTTTTTTAGAAGACAACTCAGCAACTATGATTGGTGAAGAAGGCTTAAGTTTAGATCTCCTATCTCAAGAAGTTGACTTCTTAGTTTCAGTAGGTGGTGATGGAACTTTATTATCTGTTGTTAGAAAATCTTTTAATTATAATAAACCAGTTTTAGGTATAAATTTAGGGACTTTGGGTTTTCTAACAGATATATCAATGGATGAATTAGAAAATTTTTTAAAAGATTTTAAAAATAAAAATTATAAAATTGATAATCGAATGATGATTAAAGGCACAATTAACTTAAATACATTTGTTGCTTTTAATGATATAGTAATATCTAGAAAATCTATATCTTCTATGATTAAAATAGATGCGAAAATTGATGATAAACACTTTAATTCTTATTATGGAGATGGGGTAATAATTTCTACTCCTACAGGTTCAACTGCTTATAACTTATCAGTAGGAGGTCCAATTGTTTATCCTTTAACTGAAGCTTTTATTATCACTCCAATTGCTCCTCATTCTTTAACTCAAAGACCACTTGTAATGCCTGCAGATTTTCAAATTGAGTTTACTATTACAGATACTCAAGGTGCAGTTGTAATTGTAGATGGTCAGGATATTTATGAAGCAGAAGAAAACGAAACTATTAAAATTAAAATTTCAAATCAACATGCAAAAATGATACATAGATGTCAACGAAATTATTTTGAGGTATTAAGCGAAAAATTAAGATGGGGAAACTAATCATATGATTAATAGAATTTATATAAAAGATTGTCTATCTTTTAAAGAAATTGATTTAGAGTTTAACAAAGGATTAAATGTTTTTACAGGTCCAAGTGGAGCTGGTAAATCAATATTAATGCAAGCTATACTTTCACTATTTGCACAAAGTGATGTAAAGCAAAGTTTAGGTGAAGTTCTAATTAGTGATTCTAAAATCGTAGATGATTTATATGATTTAGATGTAAATGATGACATTGTAATTAAAACTATTAAAAAAGAAAAAGTTAGATTTTTTATTAATAATCAAACAATTTCTAAAAAGAATTTAAATATAGTCTCTTCTAAATTAATCAAACATCTTAATCTAAGAGATACTTCTGATTTTGAAAGTCACAAATTATTAGATTTTTTAGATAAATTATCAGGATTAAATGATAAGAGATTTATAGAAGTAAAAGCTAATTTTGATCTATTATATAAAGATCTTACAATGGTAAATAAAGAATTAGAAAAAATAAAAAATGATGAATTAAGAATTGAAGATTTAAAAGAGTTTGCAAAATTTGAAATAGAAAAAATAGAATCTATTAATCCTTCATTAGATGAATATGAAGAATTAAATTTATTAAAAAGACAACTATCAAAAAAAGATAAAATTGAAGATGCTATAAAAGATGCATCTTCAATTTTAAATTATAGACATAGCGTATCTAATACATTAGAATTACTTGAAGTTGAAACAAGCTTTTTTGATGAGACGATGAATGAATTAAATAACATTTTTGAAAAGTTTAATGATTCTTTATTTGAACTAGAAGATATTGATATTGAAACTGTATTAACTAGAATTGAAAAGCTATCATCTTTACAAAAAAGATTTGGATCAATTAAGTTAGCTCTAGAATATAAAGAAGAAAAAAAGAAAGAACTTCTATCTTATGATAATATAACTTTCGAAAAATCGGTTCTGGAAAAGAAAATTGAAAAACTAACTGAGGAAATTAATCAGCTATCTATAGATATATCTTCATATAGGAAGAAAAGTGTATTAATACTTCAAGAAAAAATTAATGAGTATTTAAAATTCTTATACCTATCAAATGCAAAAATAAATCTAAAAGAAAAAAAATTAGATGCACATGGAATTGATGAAGTAGATTTTGAATTAAATAGTGTTAACTTAAATACAATTAGTTCAGGAGAATATAATAGATTAAGATTGGCATTACTAACATCAATCAGTGAATTTGATATTATTGAAAATGGAGTTTTATTTTTAGATGAAATTGATGCAAATTTAAGTGGAAAAGAAAGTGATGCAATTGCAAATGTTTTATTTACTTTATCAAAATCATATCAAATTTTTGCAATCTCTCATCAACCTCAATTAACATCAGCTTCACATCAGCATTTTTTAGTTGATAAAAAAGATGGAATATCAACTATTACACTTCTTAATAAAGAAGAAAGAATAAATGAAATTGCAAGAATGATTAGTGGAGAAGAAATCACTTCTAACGCAATAAAATTTGCAAAAAATCTACTAACAAAAAAATAAAAAACAATTTGGTAAATAAAAATTTACCAAATTAAAATAAAACTTCAAAGCCCTATAAAACGACATTTTAAAGCTACAAAAATCATAAAATAAGTAAATCAAAAGTTTATAATAAGTAAAAACTATATTAGTTTTTATTATATATGTGACTATATATAAAGAAGTGTTAAATAAGTATTCTTAATATTAAGTATTTTAGTTTTAATTAAGATTTTAAAACTATAATTGTGTGTTTTAGTTGGCTTATTTCGTACTGCCAAATTAAATGAGGAGGGAAAATGACGAAAATTAGTAAAAATTCTAATAAAAGTTTAGAGTCAAATTCAGTAGAGAAATCTAGTAGAAGAGACTTTTTTAAGAAAACAGCTATTTATTCAGCTAGTGCTTTAACTGCAGCTACAGTTCTTGCACCAATTAAATTAAAAGCTGATGATGAAAATATTACTCATCATGTTGATTGGGGAACAAAACTTGGTGATAAAGTTGATAAATACCCATATGGTGTACCTTCGGTTTATGAGCATAATAATGTAAGAAGAGTACATGATTTATTATCTTCAGGTGATAGATATGCAACTGTATCAATGTCTCCATTACATCAACAAGAAGGTATTATTACACCAAATGGTTTATTCTTTACAAGAAACCATGGTGGAACTGCCCAAATTGATCCTAATAAATTTAGATTAATGATTCATGGTTTAGTTGAAAAACCAATTGTTTTAACTTTAGAACAATTAAAAAGATATCCATCAGAATCAAGAATTCATTTCATTGAGTGTCCAGCAAATGGATCTACTGGATGGAGAGGACCACAGTTCAACAATTTACAATTCGTAAAAGGTATGATGAGTTCTGCTGAATGGACTGGTGTAAAACTTAGTGTTTTACTAGAAGATTTAGGTCTTAAACCAGAAGCACAATGGGCTTTAGTTGAAGGTAGTGATAACTCTGAAATGGGAAGAACTCTTCCAATTGAAAAGATTTTAGATGATGCAATGCTTGTTTGGGGTCAAAATGGTGAGCCATTAAGACCAGAACAAGGTTATCCTGTAAGATTATTAGTTCCAGGTTGGGAAGGTAATTTAAATGTTAAATGGGTTAAAAGAATAGAGTTTTCTGATAAACCTTGGCATGCAAAAGAAGAAACATCTAAATATACAATGTTACAACCAAATGGTAAGGCGATTAATTTCTTCTGGCCTATGGAAGTTAACTCAATTATAACTTCACCATGTCCTGAAGTTCCATGGACTGACCTTAAAAAAGGTGATATGGTAGAGATCTCAGGAATTGCATGGTCTGGTAGAGGAACAGTTAAAACTGTTGATATCTCATTAGATGGTGGTAAAAACTGGGTTGAAGCAGAACTTAAAGGTCTAATATTACCAAAATCTTGGACTAGATTCTCATATATTATTAAATGGGATGGAAAGAAAAAAGTTCTATTATCACGTGCAATTGATGATACAGGACATATTCAACCTTCAATTGATAAGTTAATTGATAATGTTGGAGTAGAAGGTATTTATCATAGAAATCCTATCGTTGGATGGGAAGTAACATCAAAAGGAGTTGTAAATAATGTTCATGTTAGATCTTAAAAAATCATTATTAGCCGCTGGTGTTTTATCTGCACTTTTAGTAACAAGTTCAACTGCTGCTGAAAAGAAAAATATTGATGGCGCAGTTATATATCCAGTAAAAGATGGAATGTATACAGCTTATGCAGTTAATGAGCAAAAGAAAAAAGGTTTCAGTGCACATGGTAGAATGCCAACTGCAAATGAAATCAAAGCTTGGGATACAGATGTAATGCCAGATGGTCACGGTTTACCAGTTGGTGAAGGTTCTGTTGAGTTTGGTGATGAATTATATGAAGCTCAATGTTCAATGTGTCATGGAGACTTTGGAGCAGGTGGAGTAGGTGGTTATCCTACATTAGCTGGTGGACATGGTACTTTAAAAAATCAATTAGGTTTAGAAGGAACAGAAGGTCCTAGAAAAACTATTGGTTCATACTGGCCTTATGCAAGTACACTTTTTTGGTACATTAAAACTGCAATGCCATTCCCTAATCCAAAATCTTTAAGTGACAATGAAGTTTATGCCCTTACTGCATACTTATTATCTGTAAATGGTATTAAAGTTGCTGGTGAAGAAATGGATGATGAGTTTGTTTTAAGTAACAAAAACTTCATGGATATAAAAATGAATAATACTGACGGTTTTTATCCTGTGCATCCAGATAGAAATGATCTTAAGGAACAAAGAGGTCCTTTAGCTCAAGGTGAAAGATGTATGAAAGATTGTAATCAGCCAAAACCTGTAAGTATTAATGCTGAAATTGATGTTGGATTTGATCCTGCAATTAGTACAGTAAAAGACTTGCCAAAAGCTAAAGAAAATGCTACAGTATCAAAAGCGGCACAAGCTTATGAAACAAGTTGTAGTGCATGTCATGCTAATGCTGCAATTGGTGCACCAGTTCTTGGAGATAAAGAAGCTTGGGCAGAAGTTGTTACTAAAGGTATTGATACTGTTTATGCAAATGCAATTAATGGAATAAATGCAATGCCTCCAAAAGGTGGAGCAGATATTTCTGATGATGAACTTAAAAGTATAGTTGACTATATGATTAAGTCAAGTAAATAAAATAGGAGAACTAATGAAATTAGCAAAAAGTTTACTAATAGCATCAGCTATTAGTGGTTTAATGGCAACAAGTAGTTTCGCAGGAGATGATTTAGTTAAACAAGGTGAAAAAATTTTTATGACTAAAAATTTAGGTAACTGTTTAGCCTGTCATGCAGCAAATGGAAAGAATGTTGACGGACCAGGAAGTATGGGACCTAATTTACAAGCTTTACAATATTGGCCTGAAGAAGCCTTATATGAAAAAATATATGACCCTTATACAACTAACCCAATTTCAGCAATGCCTGCATTTGGTAAAAATGGTTGGTTAAGTGATTCACAAATTAAAGCAGTAGTTGCTTATTTAAAAACAATTAAATAATATTATAAAAGGAAATAAAATGAACAGAAGAAATTTTTTAAGCTTAGGACTAGGTGCATTAGCAGTTTCAATGGCGCCATCAACTTTAAGTGCAATTAACTTTAGAGAAACTAAACCAAAAGCATGGACAGCTACTAAAGTAGATGAAGCTATTAAAGAAATTTTTGGTGATGCAGCTAAAGGTGAAGGTAAAATTAAATTAAAAGCTCCAGATATTGCAGAAAATGGTGCAGTTATTCCTGTAACAGTTTCTACAAAATTAAATGCTAAAACAGTTGCAATCTTCCAAGATGCTAATCCTGAAACTGCAGTTGCAGTATTTACTGTTCCTGAAAATGGAATTATTGACTATTCAGTAAGAATTAAAATGGCTAAAACAGGTACTGTTACAGTAGTAGCAGATGTAGATGGAAAATTAATCTCTACTTCAAAACTTGTAAAAGTTACAATTGGTGGATGTGGAGGTTGATTAAATCAATCACACTGTAAATATTAATAAATTAAATAATGAATAGAAAATAAAAGGAAAAATATTATGGCAAAAAAAACTAGAATTAAAGCAAAATTAAAAAAAGGTATTGTAACAGTTAAAGCATTAGCATCACATGCAATGTTAAGTTACCAAGAAGCAGAAAGAGCTAAGAAAGAAGCTAACTTTATTACTTATATGGTAGCAAAAGTTAATGATAAAATTGTATATGAAGTATCAACAAGCCAATTTTTATCTAAAAACCCATACATGAAATTTCAATTTAGAGGTGCTGAAAAAGGTGATAAAATTGAAATCACTTGGACAGATTTAAAAGGCGAAACTCAAGTTAGTTCGGCAAAAATTAAATAGTTACTTAAGTGTAATTAACAAAATCTAAGGAGAGATCATGTTATTTAAAATTGTAAGAGCTACAGCATTAACAGCACTAGTTACAAGTGCTGCTTTTGCTGGAGACTTTAATAAGCAAGCAGAAAAAGATAGAGAAAATATTGTAAAGTATTTTGAAGCAAAATTTTCTGATCCAGAAAAAAATAAAAATACATTTTTCCCATACTCAACAGATGAAGAGTTAAAGAATAATTTCATTAAAAATATCAAAGGTGATGAATTTTCAAAAGGTGGTTATGCCTTTTCTAAAAATGGTAGATTATCATATGATGAAATTAAAGAATTTCCTCCAACTGAAGAGTTTGTAGAAAAAGGTGAAGAGTTATTTAATAAGCCTTTTGCAAATGGAAAATCATTTAAAGATTGTTTCTCTAAAACTGATATTGTTGGAGATTTCCCATATTATGATGAAAAAAGAGCTCAAGTAGTATCTTTAACTCAAACAGTTAATGAATGTTTAACTTCAAATGGTGAGAAAAAGTGGAATGAATCTAAAGGTAAAATGGCTCATTTACAAGCATATTTAGCTCAAGAAACTCAAGATGCTGAAAGAAGAGTTGATATTAGAATTGAAAGTAAAGCAGCAGCTGAAGCTTATGAAAGAGGTAAAGAATATTACTTCTCTCAAAGAGGATACTTAAACCTTTCTTGTGCTACATGTCATATTCAAGGTGCTGGACAAAGAGTTAGAAACGAGTCATTATCTCAAGGTTTAGGACAAACTACACATTTCCCTGTTTATAGATTAAAATGGGCTGCTGGAAAAGCTGATAATGATGGATTAGGAACTTTAGAAAGAAGAATGTCTGGATGTATTAAAGATCAAGGACAAGTTCCACCAAAAAATACTTCAGATACTATGAAGGAACTATTATATTTCATGGCATATATATCAAATGGTTTACCAGTTGATGGTCCAGATATTAGAAAGTAAAGGGTGAAAATTATGAAAAAATTAACATTAAAAGTTCTTACATCTATTGCACTTTTAACTTCTGGATTTGTTGCTGCTAATGCAGGTCATCATGGAGAAAAAAGTAACTATTCAAAAATTGATGTAGAAAAAGTTTGTAACGTAAAAGCAAATGGTATTGTTAAAGTTATTGAAACGGCAAAGAAATACAATGCTATAGCAATTAAAAAAGGTTTAGAATTTAGAAGATTAACTGTTAATAACTCTGGATTAATAGTATCTGTTGAAGAAGCTATTAAAACAAAAGCTAAAGAAGTTAATCCTAAAACATTTAAAGGAAAAGCTTCAAAAACAAAGTTAGAAACAAATTTTGCAGCTCACAGATCTTGTAAATTTGCAATTAGAGCATTACAACAAGCAGAAGAAGCAAAGTCTACTTGGAGATTAGCAATTCCTGGTGATGGATATAGTTACTAAAACTTAGTAATACTAAAATAAATAAAAAAAAGTCAAGAATCAAGTCTTGGCTTTTTTTTTACAAAAATATAAGGAATAAAAATGAAATTATTAACTAAATTACTTATTTCAACTGCAATTGCAAGTGTTTTTACAAGTTCTGGTGTTGCAGCAGAAGAAACATCAAAATTTGTAGCTATATCAAAAGGTGTTAAATCAATTGATATGGATTTAAATGGTGAAAAATTTACTATTATGAGAAATCAAACTCCTGGAAATAAAATTTCATCGTTATATGATACTACATTCAGAGGAGCTCCTCAACCAATTAGTCTAGCTAAAGGTTTAGAAACTTTAGGAGAATTAGAATTTATTGAATATATGAAAAAAGCTCAAACAAATGAAAATATTGCAATTATTGATTCAAGAAAGCCAGGTTGGTTTGAAAGATTAAGAATTCCAGGTGCTGTAAATGTTCCATTTACAAACTTTGATGAAAAAGAGACTGCAATTGAGATGATGGAAGATGAAATGGGTGTTGTTCAAAATGATGATGGCACTTTAGATTTTTCAAAAGCTAAAACTTTAGCATTATATTGTAATGGTTACTGGTGTGGACAAACTCCAGGTATGGTTAAAAATGCAGAATTTGCATTATTAAAAATGGGATATCCAGTTGAAAAGATTAAATACTACAGAGGTGGTATGCAAGCTTGGACTTCATTAGGTTTTACTGTTGTAGGATCTGGAAAATAATTAAACTATAAATTAGGAATTAATATGAGTAAATTAAGTAGAAGAGAATTTATATATATGATGTCAGTACTTGCTGCTGCACCTGTATTTGCAAATTCGCATACTAGAATGGCTGAAACAAATAAATTAGAAGATTATTATAAGTTACAAAACTTTGGAAATGTAAGACTTCTTCACATGACAGATTCTCATGCTCAACTAATGCCTGTATACTTTAGAGAACCAAGTGTAAACTTAGGTTTTCATGAAAACTATGGTAAACCACCTCATATAGTAGGTGAAAAAATGCTAGATTACTATGGTATTAAAGGTAATAAGAGATTAGAATATGCTTTTTCATCTGTAAACTTTGAAAAACATGCAAAAGTTATGGGAAGAGTTGGTGGTTTTGCACAATTAAAAACTGTAATTGATCATTTAAGAAACAATTTTGGCCCTGAAAAAACACTTATGATGGATGGTGGAGATACTTGGCAAGGAAGTGCAACAGCTCTTTATACTCGTGGTAAAGATATGGTTGGTGCTATGAACTTACTTGGTGTTGATGTAGCTGTTGGACATTGGGAGTTTACATATAAAGCTGAAGAAGTTTTAGCAAATGTAAAAGAACTTGATGCAGAATTCTTAGCACAAAATGTAAAAGTAAAAGATGATGCGTTATTTGAAGGTGCTGAAGCTTATGATGAAGATACAGGTCATGCTTTTAAACCATATACAATTAAAAAAATGGGTAATGCAAGAGTTGCTGTAATTGGACAAGCTTTCCCTTATACAACTATTGCTAATCCTCAAAGATTTATTCCTGATTGGACTTTTGGGATTAAAGATGAAGAGATGCAAGAACTTGTTGATACTATTAGAGATGAAGAAAAACCAGATGCAGTTATTGTTTTATCTCATAATGGTTTTGATGTTGATCAAAAAATGGCTGAAGTATGTACAGGTATTGACTTTATTATGGGTGGACATACTCATGATGGTGTTCCTGAAGCAGTACCAGTTAAAAATGCAAATGGTACTACGTATGTATGTAATGCAGGTTCAAATGGTAAGTTCTTAAATGTTCTTGATTTAGATATCCAAAATGGAAAGATTGTAGATCATAAATTTACACTTCTTCCAATTTTCTCTGATTTAGTTCCAGAAGATAAAGAAATGAAGGCTTATATTAATAATGTAAGACAACCTTACTTAAAAGAATTAAACAGAACTATTGCAACTACAGAAGAGACTCTATTTAGACGTGGTAACTTTAATGGTTCTTGGGATCAAATTATTTGTGATGCCTTAATTGATGTTAAAGGTGCAGATATTTCCCTTTCACCTGGATTTAGATGGGGTACAACAGTTATGCCTGGTCAAGATATAACATTTGATGATTTAATGACTCAAACTGCTATGACTTATCCAGAAACTTATGCAAGAGATATTACAGGTCAAGGAATTAAAGACATTTTAGAAGATGTTGCTGATAACTTATTTAATGCAGATCCTTTCTATCAACAAGGTGGGGATATGGTTAGAACTGGTGGTATTTCATATACAATTGATCCAAAAGCTAAGATGGGTAGTAGAATTACTAATCTTCAACTTACTAAAAACGGGAAAGAACTTGAAGCTAGTAAATCTTACAAAGTTGCAGGTTGGTCTACTGTTGGTGCTAAATCACCAGGTGAACCTGTATGGGAAACAGTTGAAACTTACTTAGGAAATGTAAAACATATTGCTAACTTAAGAGTTGATACTCCTGATATTATAGGTGTTAAAAATAACCCTGGAATCGTTTAGTATTTCTTAAAAATATATGAAAAAGTATAAAGATTTATCTTTATACTTTTTTCAATTTAATAAGTAGTATTTAAAAACTTATACTATTTATTAAATTGAAAAAAGGAATACTTATTGATTAAAAAAGGATTTTTACTAATATTTATAATTTTTATTAGTAGCTTAAATGCAAATTATGAAAAAGGTCAAGAGATCTTTAATAAAAAATGTTCATCTTGTCATGGTAATTTTATTGATATGAAAATATTAAAAACAAATTTTTTTGAAAAAGAGAATAAACTTTTAAACCTTACAATACCAACTGTAAATATGCTAGCTTATGCAATGATTGATAGTCCTAAACATATAGGTGATAAAGAAGATTCTGAAATGCAACAAATCGAGATTGAAGAGTTTTTAAAAAGCTATCTTAAAAATCCAGATATTAATAATAGTATTTGTGAACCATCAATTATTAAGTATTATGATAAAAAAGAGTTTGTTGATTATAAATTAAGTGATGAGGATATATCAAACTTAGCAATTTATTTTATGAATTATAAAAAAGAAAGATTAAAAAAGAATCCAAAAAAAGTAAGGATTTTATCAAATAACTTTAATGAAAATGAGTTATTGAAAGAGGCAAAAAAAACAAATAAAAAAATACTTGTTTATGCAACATCAAAAACATGTCATTTTTGTAAAAAAATGGATAAAGAAGTACTTAGTTTGAGTGATGTGGAAGAAGAAGTACAAAAAGATTTTATCTTTTTAAAAGTTGATATTGAAGATGTATCTTTACCTTTTAATCTTGCAAAAGGTTATAGAGGAATGACACCAACATTTTTTGCTTTAAATAATGATGGAAAACTTGAAAATAAATATCCAGGCTCTTGGAATAAAAGAGATTTTTTGTTGATATTAAAGGAAAATAAAAATAAATGAAAAATATTGGAAAAGTAATAGAAATTTTTTCTGCAGATAAAAATTCATCTGGACTTCCACGACCTATTGTAAAAGAACTAGAAACAATAAAAGGTTTTGGAATAAAAAACGATAAATTTGCTGGAAAAGATGAAGAGAAATCAGTAATGGTTGTTGGTTTGAAAGCTTATGATATTTCAAGAGAAAATGGAATAGATTTAGAATTTGGAAGCTTTGGTGAGAATATATTATTTGATTTTGATCCACATGAATACAAAGTAGGGACTATCTTAAGAGTAGGAGAGGTTGAGTTAGAAATAACTCAAGCTTGTACAATCTGTAACCACTTGGCAGTTTTTGGTAAAGAATTACCCTTTTTAGTAAAACATCATAGAGGTTTATATTGTAGAGTTTTAAATGATGGTAAAATACAAAAAGACATTCAAGTTAGAAAAAAGGATAATTAATGAAAAAAATAATCTTAATATTACTAGTTACAATATTCTCTTATGCTGAGTCTACATTTTCAGATCCACAACCAACATTTGATGATCCGCGAAAATTAGTTGTTAGATTGTATGATGCCGATGTTGAAAAGACAAATCATATTATTGGGACTATTTATAATATTTTAAAAGAGTATCCAGCAGAAACTTTAAAAGTTGTAGTTATTACTTATGGTCCTGGAATGAGACATATTAAAAAAGATGGAGATGCAAATACTATTAAAAGAATTCAATCTTTAATGGAGTATGATGTAGATTTTTATGGTTGTAGAAATACAATGGAAAGTATGAAATGGACTGAAGATGATTTTATAGATGATATAAATTATGTTCAAGCTGGTATTGTTGAAGCTATTGAAAAACAAGTTGAAGGTTTTATTGGTATTACACCTTATTAGATTTTCATATTAAATTTATAAAAAATTATAAATCCAAAAAGGATTTATAATTTAATTTTAATTCTACTCTTCAAACTCCATCATTTCATAAAGTCTTGAAGCATTTTGTCTTGCTAGTTCTTTAAAAGTATCTAAATGTGCATATGGTGTTTGATCTACTTCATAAGCTTCTTTTCCCTCATCTAAAGCATCACCTATTTTCTCTCTCATATATTCTAAATAACCTTTTGTATATTTTGTAACTGTTGGCATATCTGTTACATCACCATGTCCTGGTATTACAATTTGGGCGTTTAATCGTGCAAGTTTTTCCCAAGCTTCTAGCCATTTTCTTGTATCTGTAATTTTAAATATGGGTAGCATTCTTTGATGGAAAGCTAAATCCCCTGCAAATAAAATTTTCTCTTTTTTTAACCAAATAGCAATATCACTATGCTCATGTGCATAACCAAAATACTTTGCTTCTACAATTCTATTTCCTAAGTCAAAACTCATACTATCTTTAAAAGTTTCATCAGGAATTACTACTTTAGTTGCAAGTGCTTTATCTTTATAAGTTCTTTTATGTCTAGAAAGAATATTTTCACCTTTTTGAAGAATCTCTTTTTTAGCAATCTCATGAGAAACAATAATTGCACCTTGCTCTTTCCAATATGAAGAACCAAGCATTGCATGACCTTGTGAGTTTTCTAAAACAACATATTTAATTGGTTTATTACTAATTTTTTTAATTTCTTCATGAAAACTTTTTGCAAGAAGATAATTAGCTCCAGCATTCCAAACTAAAATTGATTTATCACCAATTACAAAACCTAAATTATTATTATGTCCAGAGTTTTCATATGTTGCAGGTTGAGTTGCACTTATTGAAGTATAAACACCTTTAGAAATTTCTTTAACAGGATTATATAAAAATGAATCTAGAACAAAATCTTTTGAAGAAATGGGAAGATTTTGTTCTTTCCATACTTTAAAACTATCTTGATAATAAAGCACATTCTTATAGCCTAAATCTTTTAATCTTTTAGCTGCAAAAAGTGATTTGTTACCATTAAAACAGTGAATAACAAAAGTTTCATTTTCTTTAACTTCTTCTTGAATTAAAAACTCTAAATTTGCTCTTGAAATATTTGTAACTTTGTTGGCTTTTATATAACCACCTTGTCTTAATATCTCATCTTTTTCTCTTACATCAATTATCTTTGTATTAGGACTCTTTTCTAAAAGAGTTACTAGGTCTTTAGTATTGATTACTTTTACTTCTTTTAATGCATCTTTTTTAAGCTCATCTAAATTCATTGCTTGAATATTAGATAAAAATAAACACGAAAAAAGTACGCCTATTTTTAAAAATTTATTCTTTAACAAAACCTCTCCTTAAGTTATAATATTTTATTATAAATGAATTATTCATATATTTAAATTAAATACTATTAAGGAGTAAATTATGTTAAAGAATATTTTAATTGCAGCAATGCTTTTTTCAACAAGTTTTTTATTTTCGAAAACTGTTACAAATCAAGAGTGTAGTGATAAAGGTGAGGGCTATATTTATGCAGGTGGAGAGTGTATAAATTATGCAATGTTTGAAGGTGATGATAATGATAGATTAATTATTATTGTTCATGGAACATGGGATGAAGGAAGTAATGTATTAGGTAGATATGCACCTTTTGCAGAAAATTTAAATATGTCAACAGATGTAAGTACTATTGCTGTTGCTCTTCCTGGTTATTCAAACTCTTCATTAAATAAATTAAAATCTATTGGAAGTAAAGAATATAATCACCAAGCAGCTACAAAAGAGTATGTAAAGTTTATAGAAAAACTTGTAATGGCTTTAAAAGAAAAATATGAAAGCAAAGAGATTACAATAGTAGGACACTCTGCTGGGGCAATGATGAGTGGATCTTTAGCTGGATTAAATAACAGTTTATTAAAAAATGTTGTATTAGTTGCAGGAAGATATGAAAGACCTGATTATGCAAATGAAAGCCATCTTTTGGCAATTGATGTTTTAGATAAAATGAATAAAGATGCAAAGTATATTATGATTTATGGAACAAAAGATAAAATATCAAAACCAAGTGTTACAAAAGAATTTTATTCTAAAATGAAAACACAAGGTTTAGATGTAAAGCTTGTTGAGGTTAAAGATGCTGCACATATTGATTTAGATATGACTGATACAAGTGTCGAAGCAATTAGTGAATTATTTGATGAAGAGTAATTAACTTAAGTAATTTTAATATATACATAGGTGCATTTATAGTAATATAATGAAATAAAAACTCATTATAGGACTATAAATGGACAAGAAAAAACAACTAGCATTTAA
>Ga0193956_1000059_pt1 | contig 47134 bp, 41 predicted proteins | sample BB_7_MG_FD_140358 | JGI IMG/M metagenome (GOLD analysis project Ga0193956, IMG submission 140358) | Microbial mat bacterial communities from the Broadkill River, Lewes, Delaware, United States - BB_7_MG | ecosystem: Environmental > Aquatic > Freshwater > River > Microbial mats | place: USA...
AAATCTGCATCAGCATCGTGAGTATCTACCGAAAAAGCGATGGAAGGAACATTGTGCATATATCCCTCAATAGCAGCAGCAAGAGTGCCAGAGTAAATCAGATTTGTAGAATAATTAGCTCCGTGATTTATTCCTGAAATTAGCAAATCAGGTTTTCTTTTTAAAATTTGGAAAAGAGCCATTTTTACGCTATCGGCAGGAGTCCCCGAACATTTATATGCCTCAATATCTCCAAAAACAGATGTTTTTTTATAATAAATTGGCTCTGTAAGAGTTACTGCATGAGATTTTGCAGACTGCGGACTGTCGGGAGCTACAACCACAACTTCGCCAAATTCTTTGGCTATTTCTACGATTGTTTTTATTCCTTTGGCAAATACGCTGTCGTCGTTGCTTATTAAAATTAATGGTTTCATTAAATTGGTTTATTGGTTTAGTTGTTTATTGGTTACATTTCTCAGGTTTAATTATCCTTAAAATGCTTTGCATTATTTTCAATTTGATAACTTTCAACATCATTAAACTACAAGAATAGCCTTTTCTGGTGCTATTCCTATTTCGGCAGTTGCTCCCGAGTTGAATTTTAGAAAATCGGTATGAATACCGTCGCTGAAAATTATGCCATTTTTGGGCATAAATGATTCTATGGTTAAATATTCGCCTTTGTTAATTACTCCTGCAACAATTCCTGCTTGCGATGTTTTACTTATAAATGGCTCACGCACAGCAAATAACAGCTTTTCATCTTCTTGCGAAATGTCATATTTGTTGATAGGCATATTTCTTGAAAATGCTCCTATCATTCCGTTTACCATATTAAAAATGGAACTCATCCAGCCGGTTGCACCCGCACCTGTGGACACAATTATTCCGCTTGATGATTGATTTTCAGTTATATTATTATAAATTATCTGATACCTTGCCGACGAATGCGACGAAACTCCAATATAAAAATCGTTGAAGGCAAGAAGTCGCTGGTCGTCGTTTAGGCGAACTTCTGCCATTGTAATTTTTTTAGATAAATAATTATTGTTTAACACATTATGAACAGCCTCCATAAAATTATCGGGTGTGAACGGAAGTAAAACTCCATCATATCTACTGCGGTCTGGATTTATGGCAATAATTGGAATATTGTCCAAATATTTTGCAGTATTGGCAACAAGTCCGTCTTGTCCAACAACAATTACCAAGTCGTTTTTTGTGAAAATGTAGTTTGATAAAAAATCTTGTTCAATAACTTTGACTTTCAAAATGCCTGAAAGCTGTTTGATAATTTTATTTAATGAATTATTAAATTCGGAACTTTCTTCTTCATAATCAGAGAAATCGTTTGTAATATTCTTTTGCTGAGCTTGTTGCTGTATTTGTTGCTGGTGCTGTCTTTTGTCTTTTATAAAACCAATTTTCATATTTTGAGGATTCCGAAATTTTGGATTTTCCGAAAAACTTTTTGAATTATCAAAACCAATTTGTTTTATAGGTTTATATGTCTGATTAATAGTGTTTTCTTGATTTGAAAAAGCCATTTTTTTATTGTCAAACTCGGATTTAAAACCCAAACTACTTCCTTTTTTTTGTTTGTAAACCTCCTGCGATTTTTTGATATAAAATTTTGCTTGGTCTATCGTATTATATTGGGCAGTAAGTTGTTCAAGTCGTGTTTTGTTCCGAACAATTATTGCATTTTCTATTTTTGTTGGTTTCATAATTTATTGATTAAATTTACAAAGAGTTTTCTTTGTTTTTGTAGAAACTTAGAAATATTTTTTTTGTAATATTTTTTGTAAAAATACAAAATAAGTAGGAATTTTTAAAATATTAAATAAAAAAAGATTAAACTTGTAAAATATTATTTAATAATATCAAAAAAAATCAATGAAAATGAAAAAAAAATCAATAGTAATATTAATTTTAGCAATAATTGTATTAGGAGGAATTATTTTGGGAGGATTTTTTATCTTTAACCAATCGTGTAAGGTTATTATAAAACCCGGAGAACGTGGGGTTATTTTCTATCCTTGGGGCGAAGGTTTAGATAAAGAAAATATTTACCAAGAAGGTCTCCATATTATTTATCCTTGGAACAATATGATTATATATAGTGTTAAAGAACAGTTAGTTATGTTTAATAACAAAGCAGACTCTTTTGGGACTTTAGAAATTTTGGATAAAAATGGTTCATTAATAACTGTATATTTAACGATAAAGTTTTATCCTGAATATGAGAAAATTGGCTATCTTCACGAAGAATTTGGAGAATCGTATATCAATACTTTGATTGTTCCAGAGGCAAGAGATAATGTGAGAAAAACAATGGGGAATTATACTGCCGAAGAAATATATTCTACTAAAAAACAGGAAATTGAAGAGGAAATTAATACAACACTTTTTGATGTTTTAAAAACAAATAATATTTATATGACATCATTTAAAATTGATTCTATTATTCTTCCTCCTGAAATACAGCAAGTTATTGATGAGAGATGATTTTTTTTGCAAAATAAAAAACAGCCAGACAACTTTAATTTGTCTGACTGGTTTTTAGCATGTTTTAATTATGTTAAGCTTTGTAATAAATCTGGTGTAATATTCAGATTTTGAATTGTTTGTGCGTTTTCGGCGAGTTCTCTAAAAGCAATTGCAATATCGTTTTTTGCGGAATTTTTGTTGTTTGTTAGTGCTGAAATTATTTTCCAATCCATTTTTTTGTATGGCTCTAATTGTGCTTCTAAGGAGTAGCGTTTTGAGTCTGCTTCTTTTTTCTGATTTTCTGTTTTTGCATCAATCAGTTGCTTTGTTTTTTCTTCAATAGCAATGTCTGCTTCAATTTGCATTTCTCTAATTTGTGTCTGATTTTCTTGCTCAATAATTTTACGCTGCATTTTTTTTTCAGTAATCTGTTTTTGTTTTTCTTCAACAGCAATTTCGGTATTTAGCTCGCTTTCTTTAATTTTTCGTTCTTGTTCTACGGCAAAATTTCGTCTTTCGTAAATTGCAGCGTCTGCTTCTTGTTGGAGGGCTTCACGAGTTTGAGTTTCAAGAGCTTTTGCCATTTCTGGTGTTGGTTTTACTGCCATAACATTTACACTCATAATTTCAACTCCAAGAGAGGTGGCGGTAGAAGAGTTTTTCAGACCTTCATTTATTCTGTCTTCAATTTTTTTAGCATCAGTAATTGCTTCTTTTAGGGTCATACCTTGAATAAATGATTTTGCCGATGTTTGTGCCTCATTTATAAGTCGTTGTTTGAGTTTTTCGTTGTCGTTGCTTTTGTTTTTTCCATTTGCATCTACTGTATAATCAAGGGCTTCGGTTAGTTTTTTAGGGTTTTCAATTTTGTAGGTTATTTGTCCTTGCACCGAAACTTGCTGAAAATCAGTGGTTGCTTCGTTAAAAATAAATGGCACATCGCTACTTCCAATAGGTGATGCTACAATAGATGAATTTAGCGAATTGTAAAAAAATGACAATCCTCGTCCTTCTTTTTTTAACTTACCATTCTTATAATGAATAACATAAGTCATTGCATCAAATTTAATATATTTTATTCCAAACATAATTTTATTTTAAATGTTTAATGGGGACTACTAAAAACTCAAATATCAAGGCTTTTTGAAAATTTACAACCGGAGTTTACTGCTGTAAATGAGGATTTTAAATTTTCAAAGTAACGACGAGATTGGAGTTTTTAGGAGTTCCCTAATGTTTTACAAATAAAACGCCGACAGGTCTTTCAGACTCTGTCGGGGTTTCCAAAAATAACTTATCTTAATATAAGTTATTGTTTTTTTAATACATTTTCAAGCACTGTTCCTTGTAGCATATTTGCAAAAACTTCGGCAATACTTTTGCCACCAATAATTGAAAGTGGTGCCATAGATTCTGCCATTTTTTCTGCAAGTGCTTTGTCTCCAAATGCTTGTAATGCTGCAATAAAGTCTGGCGAAATAGCTTCTGCTTTTTGGGCAATTGCGTCCACTTCGGATTTTATTAATAGAAGTTTTTGTTCTAATTGTTTTTGAGAAATTTCAAGAGCAAGTTCTTCATCTGCTTTGCTTACAGCTCGTTTGACTTCATTTATTTGAGATAATACTCCTTGTTCTGTTAGTTTTGCTTCAAGCTCTATTTGATTTGTCTTGATTTCGGTGTTAATTTTTGCAAGGCTAAGAAGTAAGCCTTTTTCCACAAGTTCTAATTGTAAATCAACAGTTTGCTTATTTGTTTCAGATTTTTCTATTGCAATTTTACGATAAATTTCTTCTGTTTCTTTGGTAAAATTGTAATCTTTCTGACGAGTTGCAAGTTGCAGTTTTTGTTTCATTTCTTCGTGCTGCGAATGATATAAAAGTTCTTCAATATCTTCGTCAAGTAATGTTATGTCAAATATCTCTAAATCATATATTTGCATACCATTTTCTTGAAAAATTGCTTTTTCTCTTTTTCCGTCTTTTACAGGTTTTCCAAGCACTGTGTCTCTCAGAACATCAATAGCATTAGGATAAAAATCTATCACCGACATTTTTTTTATTGCGTTGCGAAGGCGAGAGCCCATGTGGTCGGTCAAAAATTTGACATAATTTTCTACATTAAACCAATTTTCTGGTTCTCCTGTAAAGTTTACACGATAAGAAAGTCCTATTTCTATGGGGCATAAGTCTTTTGTTTCTACTTGCACAATGTCAGAAACTTTATTGTGTAACACTTTTAAAAACACGGTCTTAATTAGGTTATCGCTGTTTTTTGGTGTTCCAGTAGAAAGTTCTATTGCTGCAATATTTTCGTCGTATTCCAAAAGGTAGGTTTGTGGTCCCACAATAACTTTGCGACTGCCTGTTTTACTGGTAATTAGCATTGCGTAGCCTGTCCAAACATCTATTGTTACTGCACCTTCAAATTTTGTGTCGAGAGTTATTGTGCGTGCAGTTGTATATGACTGATTTCTAACAAATTCGTCGCTTGCTATTTCAGGCGAAACATCTTCTTCTATTTTATCAAGTAAACCTCTTTTAAAAAATTTATTTACTTGCGATTGTGCCAAATAATTTTCTTCTTTTTCTTCTTCGGCAACTTCTCGTAGTTTTTCGTTAAAATTAAGCACTTCTGCATTTCCGGGATACCATAAACTGGCTTGATTTTTTGTCAAAATTCTTTGCACAATAACGGCTTCTCTTGGGTCTGGCAAAAACATTGCTGGTCCTTTTTTTAAAGAAATAAGTCCGGTTTTTCTGTTTAAATAATATCGTCCTTCTCCCGGAGGAATTGCTACTGCTTGGTAAATTTCTTGGTCTCCATATTTTATTAAGGCATGTTCGGCACGTGGGAAATAAATCATTTGTTCTTTTCCTGTTATAAATAGCTCGTCTCCAACTTTATATTCTTCTTTTCCTTCTTTGTAAGGAGCAATTACTTTTACATAAATTCCACTTATTTCGCTAAGCTCAATGGCTTTAAATTTGCGAGTTCCATTTTTTACATAAAATTTTTCGGTAGGTCGTGGGAAAACTACGTCTGGTCCAGTAATAAATCGTTTGTTTCCGTCTTCGTCTAATAAAATACAGTATTCCAGACGTTCCAAAGTTACTGCATCTCTCACATAATTGTTATTTACATCTCTTACAACTTCCAAACCGGTTGGAGGCATATAAAAAGAAACATCTATTCCTTTGATTAATATTAATTTGCCAACAGGAAGGTTTGTTACATCTTCTTTAAGTATTGTATTTTCTTTTTCTATTTCAGCTTTCGTTTTGCCTTCTTTTTGAGGCATTACAACAGAATTTTTCCAATTTTTTTTAGCTTGTTCTTCTTCGTAAACTCTCACCAACAAATATTGATTAGAACGCAGTCTGTGTCCTTTTATCACTCTTTCCATTTGTCCGGGCCAAAGAGCAAAAAATGCAGGTCCAGGAATATTTATTTTTCTTCCAACATTTAGTTTTGGTTGGTTGTTAGCTGTGCCTTGTGTTGGAGTATTGCCATCAATTGCAGGATTTTTTAGAGTTACATACCAGCCTTCTGGCACTGTTGTAAATGTTTTTATTGCTGTTTCGAGCTGGCAATTTGTAAATCGTTTTAATTCTGCGTCAAAATATACAGGTTGATCTGTATTTGCCATACTTGTTTTAAAAGGACCTACATAAGCCACAATATGACCTTTTGTTTGGTCTGAAATATAAGCATATTCGTTGGGTGCAAGCACCAAGTCTCGTTCTCTTTGATTTGTTGACATAGTAGTTTTGTTTTATGGGGTTTAATGTTTTGAGTGATTAGTTTTAATTGGCTTTCGTATTGTGAAATTAGTGTCTGTGCATAAAGTAATAAATTGTTAAATTATTTTATTGCTATAATTGTTTATTTACAGTATATTTTCGGTGTTTTTATTAAAAATTAAAGACTAAAAAACTTAATTAATTGTTTTTATATTAAAAATCTACATTTTACAAAGATAAAAAAAAATCAAATCTTTTTTGTTTTTATTTATTTTTTTTGCACAAAATTTTAAATATTTTTTTTATTGCAATAATTACAAAAACTATACTAAAAAACTATTTTTTTTGAATTTTTTAAGTAAATGAATTAAAGAAGGAAAACTGAATGATTACAAAAAATAAAAATATTTTTTATATAATAAATTTTGTTTTTATTTTGTTTTTTTGAAATAAAAATATATTTTTATGAAAATTTTTGAATACTAATTATTTACAAAAAATATTATGGATACTACAATTTTAACACAAGAAGACAAAGTTTTTATTAGAACGATTTATAAAGAAATGAGAAGTAGTTTGGATAAATACATGACAGATAGAGATTTTATTATGTCTAATCCTCAAATTTTCACATTTTTATCGTTTAGTTCGGCAGCACTTGCTATCGCCAGCGACGGAAGCGTAGATGATAAAGAAATTGCAATTATAGAAAAAATAGCTAAGGGAGTAAACGTAAAATCTATGGTTCAATTAGATTTACAAGAAATGATGTCGGTAGCTTTTCAGCCAGAAAACACCATGATAGATGAGGAGTTTAACTTGCGTGTTGGTGCAGAAATATTATTTTTGAGTAAAAACATGAAAACTTATGAAGAAGATTTTATTAAAGCTATAAAAGCAATGCTTACTTTTGACCTCAACCCAAGTAGAGAAAATTCACTAACTGCCTCGTTTACAAAACTTATGGACTCTATTATAGAGAATAATGCAAGCAAAAACAAAGCAGAAGAAATGAAGAAAATTGAACAATTAAAACAAACTCTTGGAATATAAAATAAAACTATACAGATAATAAAATGTGCTAATATTAATGTTTACATTAGCACATTTTTTATGTAAATAAATATTGAAACACCCATTCGGGTTGATTGTTCTCACAATTATATAGCTAACGCATTATAAATCATTCGCAAACAAGGAGATGATTAAAATCTAAATTTAAAACAGATGAAAAAATTAAGCCCCATAATTATTGCATTGCTGTTTTTATTTGCCTGCAATACAGACAGTAACAAACAAAAAACGATGAAATACGAATATCCACAAACAAAAAAAGTTGATACAGTAGATAACTATTTTGGAACGGAAGTAGCCGACCCATATCGCTGGCTGGAGGACGACAATTCGGAAGAGACAAAAGCATGGGTTGTTGAGCAAAATAAGCTAACATACAGCTATTTAGACTCAATTCCTTTTAGAGACAAAATAAAAAATAGAATTACAGAAATCTATAATTACGAAAGATATTCAACTCCTTTTAAAAAAGGTGAAAAATATTTTTTCTTTAAAAATGATGGACTTCAAAGCCAATCAGTTTTTTATATCCAAGACGATTTGGAAAGCGAAGCAACTGTGCTTTTAGACCCAAATAAACTCTCCGAAGACGGAACGGTAGCACTCTCGGATATTTCTATTTCCAAAGATGGAAAATACTTGGCATATTCAATAGCTCGCTCTGGCTCGGATTGGAACGAAATTTTTGTTAAAAATATTGAAACTGGCGAAACTTTGGACGACCATATAATGTGGGTTAAATTTTCTGGAATTTCGTGGTATAAAGACGGATTTTTTTATAGCAGATACGCCGAGCCAAAACAAGGAGAAGAACTGACTACAAAAAACGAAAATCAAAAAGTATATTATCATAAAATTGGAGACCAGCAAGTTACCGACAAACTAACTTTTGAAAACCCTGCAAATCCTAAAAGAGGATACGGAGCTTCTGTTAGCGAAGACGAAAAATTATTGATACTTTCGGAATGGGAATCTACAAGTGGTAATGGATTGTATTATAAAGAATTAGATAAAGAAAATGCAGAAGTAATAAACCTTTTTACTGGTTTTGATAACGATTATAATTTTGTAGATTATATTGATGGAAAAATCCTTATTCAAACAAATTTGAATGCACCAAAATACAAATTAATTAGTATTGATATAAAAAATGGTGGCACTGCAGAAACAGCAAAAGATATTATTCCTGAAAAAGAAAACGTGCTTAGCAGTTGCGGAATTGGAAATAATAAAATTGTTGCAAACTATATGCAAGATGCTCATTCTAAGGTAGAAATTTATAATTTAGAAGGCAAATTTGTTCAAGAATTAGAACTACCTTCACTTGGAACTATTGGCGGATTTAGCATGGAAAAAGACGAAAATATTGCTTTTTATAAATTTACATCTTTCACAATTCCAGGAATTACTTACAGATATAATTTTGATGAAAATACTTCCGAAATATTCCGCAAACCAGAAATTGATATTGATTTAACTCAATACGAAACCAAACAAGTTTTTTACCCAAGTAAAGATGGCACAAAAATACCAATGTTTATTGTTCATAAAAAAGGCATTACGCTTGACGGAAACAATCCAACTTTGCTTTACGGATACGGCGGTTTTAATATTAGCCTAACACCATCTTTTAGTGTAACTCGTATGATTTGGTTAGAAAATGGTGGAGTTCTTGCCGTTGCAAATCTCCGTGGGGGAGGGGAGTATGGCGAAGAGTGGCACAAAGCCGGAACTTTGCTCAACAAACAAAATGTGTTTGACGATTTTATTGCAGCAGCAGAATATTTGATTTCGGAAAAATATACTTCTTCGCAACGGCTTGCTATTCAAGGAGGTTCTAATGGAGGACTTTTAATTGGAGCAGTTACAAACCAACGACCTGAGCTTTTTAAAGTTGCTTTGCCAGCTGTTGGAGTTTTGGATATGCTTAGATACCACTTGTTTACTATTGGTGCAGCTTGGGCAACTGACTATGGTTTGAGCTCGGAAGAAGAACATTTTAATAATCTTTATAAATATTCTCCACTTCATAATATAAAAGAAGGTGTTGATTATCCAGCTGTTATGGTAACAACTGGCGACCACGACGATAGAGTTGTGCCTGCCCACTCTTTTAAATATATTGCAACTTTGCAAGCCAAACATACTGGAACAAACCCTGTTATGATAAGAATAGAAACAAAAGCAGGACACGGAGCAGGAAAACCAACTGCAAAAGTAATCGAAGAAGCTGCTGATATTTATTCGTTTATCTTTTTTAATATGGGAATTGAGTTATAGATAATTTTTAGTTTTTTGTCTTTAATTTTTAATTGGCTTTTGTTTGATTAATAATAGATTAACAAAAGTCAATTAAAAATTATACATCATTTATTTTGAGCATGAAAAAAGAAACTTCCATAAAACTATTTAATCAAAAACAAGTTCGCACACATTGGAACGATGAAGAAGAAAAATGGTATTTTTCTATTGTAGATGTGGTTGGTATATTAACAGACCAAACAACATATCAAGGAGGGAGGAATTACTGGAAAGTGTTAAAACACAGACTATTAAAAGAAGGTAATGAAACGGTTACAAATTGTAACCAGTTGAAAATGGAAGCACCTGATGGCAAAATGCGAAAAACAGATGTAGCTGATACAGAACAACTTTTACGATTAGTTCAATCTATTCCGTCTAAAAAAGCCGAACCTTTTAAACAATGGCTTGCAAAAGTAGGTAGCCAAAGAATTGACGAAATAGACGACCCCGAGCTGGCTTTTGAACGTGCAATGGAAACTTATCTTAAGAAAGGTTACAGCAAAGATTGGATAAATCAACGACTAAAAAGTATAGAAATCCGCAAAGAACTTACCGATGAATGGGACGAAAGAGGAGTGAAAAAAGGCTTGGAATATACCATTCTTACCAACGAAATAACAAAAGCTTGGAGCGGTTTTACTACAAAAGAATATAAGGCATTTAAAAATTTGAAAAAAGAAAATTTGCGAGATAATATGACTAACTTAGAACTTGTATTCAACATGCTTGCCGAAGCATCTACAACAGAAATTTCTAAAGAAAAAGAACCAAGCAATTTTAATGAAAACAAACAGGTTGCAAAAGAGGGTGGCAAAGTTGCAAATGCTGCTCGCAAACAATTAGAAAAAACAACAGGAAAAAAAGTTATAAGTAATCAAAGTGCTAAATCTTTAAAATCAAAAGAAAATAAAAAATTAGACACAGAGAATTAAAAAATAATATTTTTAATATGAAACAAGATATTAGATGGATACAACGATTTTCTAATTTTAGAAAAGCATAAAAAAATCAAATAAATTAATGATAGCAAAAATAGAGGGAGAACAAAAAGAAATATTTTAAAAAGAGTATGAAATACGGATTAAAAACAGAAAATATAGAAAAAATAATTTCAATATTCTCATCTTTTGAAGAAGTTGAGGAAGCTATTTTGTATGGCTCACGTGCAAAAGGAAACTACAAAGACACCTCGGATATTGATATTACACTAAAAGGAAACAATTTAAGTATTAGCATTTTAAGTAAAATAAGTTGGGAGTTAGATGACTTATTCCTGCCTCAATTTTTTGATATATCTATTTATTCTAATATTAAAAATACAGATTTGATAGACCATATAGAAAGAGTAGGAAAGGTTTTATATTGCAAAAAAAAGTAAAATGGACGAACAAATTTCAAATTTTAAATTATCATTAAAAAATTTAACTTTGGCAATAGATTTGTTAAATTTAAGCTATCAAGACGATGAGCTTTTTCCCGAAGAAATGGAAGAAGTTATACAAGAGGCTGTTATTAAGCGTTTTGAATATTGCTATGATTTAGCCCAAGATATAATAAAAACAAACCAGACTCACAGCGTCGAAATATGGCAAGAAATTCAAAATATGAGAGCAATAAGCCCAAAATCTTACGAACCAGAAATAGCCGACGGATTAAGTCAAAAAATAATTTCAGAATATCATCAATTTTTTATTAACCTGAAAAATTCCATTAAAAACTAAAAATCAACGATTATTTAATGAACCCAAATTTTATAGTAATAGAAGGAAATATTGGAGCAGGAAAAACCTCTCTATCAAAAATGATTTCAGACGAATACAATGCAAAACTAATTTTAGAACAATATGCAGAAAATCCGTTTCTACCCAAGTTTTATAAAGACCCAGAAAAATATTCTTTTCAGTTAGAAACATCTTTTTTAATAGACAGATACAGCCAACTGCGAAATGATTTGCAAAATCTTGATTTATTTAAGTCGTTTTTGGTTTCAGATTATTTTTTTTCAAAATCACTAATTTTTGCCAAAAACACCTTAGAAGGTGATGAATATCAGTTGTATCGTAAAATTTTTGATGTAATTTACAGCTCTTTGCCAAAACCCGATTTATATATTTATTTGCACGTATCTGTTGATAAATTAATGGAAAATATTAAAAACCGAGGCAGAGACTACGAACAAGAAATAAAACCAGAGTATTTATCAAAAATCCAAAATGGATATTTTAATTATTTTAAACAAAAAACTAATTTTAAATTCTTAATTATAGACACAAATAATATAGATTTTGTAAATAATAAGTCTGATTATAAGAAACTTACGGATGTTATTTTTAATTTTAATTATAAAAATGGAATAAATAGAATTGTTTTATGATAATATTTTTTTGTAATTAAAAAATAAAAATTACTTTTGTATCAAATATCAAATACCAAACTATTAAAATCTTAATCAATTATTAACCCATAAATTATTAAAGAAGTTATGAAGAAAATAACAATCAGTATTATAGTAGTTTCGCTACTATTTATAATTGGAGGATGTTGTGGAACTAAATCAATGAGTAAAAAAGCAGAACTAATGAAACAAAATGTTACTGTTAATACAAATCCACTTGAGATGCACGCTGGCAAAGTAAAAGTAGACGTACATGTTAATTTTCCAGAAAAATTCTTTTGTAAAAAAGGATATGTTGTAGTAACTCCTACATTAGTTTCAAAAAAAGACGAAACAATAAAACATGAATTTGCATCAGAAACTCTACAAGGAGAAAAAATTAATGACAACAATCCAGTAGTTATTTACAAAACAGGAGATATCAAATACGGACCAAACGAAAAAGACATCAGAACTGATACAACATTCACATTTGTAATGGATTACGACCCAGATTATAGAATGTCTGATTTGAATTTTGATATTAAAATAAAAAAAGGAACAGACGGAGAACTAAAAGAATTATCGTCAGATGTAATTGCAGAAGGAATTATTACAACCCCAGAACTTGTTGATAAAGGACTTATTGTAGATAATGGCAAACAAGGAAACACAGGAAGCGGACTTGCAAGAACAATAGAAGCAAGCGTTGTTTTACCTGCCGAAACTACTGTAAAAGAAGATATTACTCTTTTTTATGAAGTGAAAAAAACTAACTTTACTGCAAAAGAGAAAAAAAGAGAAGATATTGAAACATTTGTAGAAGAAGTAAAAACTTCAAAAGAAGATAAAGATAAAGAATTTGTAAGTTTTTCTATTCTTAGCTACGCCTCACCAGAAGGAGAAATTGATATGAACGAAGACTTAGTTGAAGGACGTGGAAAAAATACTCAAAACTTTCTTAGCAAAGAACTAAAAGATGCAGAAGTTGATGGAGCTGATGAGGATAACTTCTACACAAGAGAAACTACTCCTGCAGAAGACTGGGAAGGATTCAAAACAAAAGTGCAAGCATCTAATATAGAAGACAAAGAACTTATTTTACGAGTTTTAGAAATGCAAAAAGACCTTGTTAAACGAGAAGAAGAAATTAAAAAAATTGGTTCTGTATATGACGAAATTGATGACAAAATTTTCCCAGAATTAAGAAGATCCGAAGTTTATGCAACTTTTAAAACAAAACAAAAACCAGCATCAGAATTAGTTATTCTTGGAAAATCTAATCCAGACGAACTTACTCAAACAGAATTATTCTTTGCAGCACAATCTGCAGAAGGAACAGATAAAGAAACTATTTATAAAACCTATATTACAAAATATCCAAAAGATTGGAGAGCTATGAATAACTTAGGAGTTTATTATATTAAAGCTAACCAATTAAACGATGCTGAAACTTATCTTCAAAAAGCTGAAAATATTGAAAGTAACAACGCAACAATAATCAACAATTTTGGAGTTCTTCAGTGGGCAAAAGAAAACTTGTCTTCAGCACAAACATATTTCAAAAAAGCAAAAGCTATTGAAGATACAGACGAAATTTCTTACAACATAGGAGTTCTACAAATTAAAGAAGCAAAATATCAAGAAGCTGTAACAAGTTTTGGTCAAATGGCATCTTTTAACAAAGCATTAGCTCAGCTACTTTCAGGAAATACTGCTGATGCCAAAACTACTTTGAACAATGTGAAAAGTGAAGATGCAAACTACTATTATTTAAAAGCAGTTATCTCGGCAAGAGAATCTAATAACGAAGGTATTTTTACTAACCTTCAAAAAGCTGTTCAAGCAGACGCTTCATTAAAAGCATACGCTATGAATGATATGGAATTTGCAAAAGTTTTTGACGACGAAACGTTTAAAAGCATTGTAAAATAAGTTTTGTAATATATAGTATATTACAAAAAAAATAACTTAAATTGCTAAATTGTTAAATTATTGAAAAATAAATTAATGGTTTAGCAATTTTTATTAACGCAAAATAAAATGAAAATAAACAGAAGAGATTTTATAAAAAAAACTGTAACGGCTGGTGTATTTCTTGGAGTTAGTCCAATAATAAAAAGTTTGACACTGCCTTCTAATTCATATAAAATTGTGATAAAAAATGGAACGGTTTTGACTGACAGTAAATGGGGAAACCCATACATTGGAATAACAAATGAAGGAAAAATACAACTAACTTATAAACCCATTTTGGGAGATATAGAAATTGATGCTACAAATAAAATTGTATCGCCCGGATTTATTGATATTTTGGCAGACAATAGTGCTAATCCTAATATAACATATAGCATTTTTGAAAAATACAAACTAACAGATGGAGTTACAACTGCTTTGCAAATGCACGGAGGCTATCACAAAGTTTCTGAATATTACAATGATTTTAAAAATAAAAAACATTATACAAATTACGGAATATCTACAAAAGTGATGAATGTTAGAAATTCAATTAGTAGCTTAAGTGGTAGATACAAAGCCGTAGAAAAATGTTTAAACGAAGGAGCACTTGGTGTTTCTCACAGTATTGAATATCAACCTACACCATATTCTGAACTTTTAGAATATGCAAAACTTGCTAAAAAATATTCTCGTCCGTTATTTTTACACCTTAGATATTCGTCAAAAGAAAAAGAAATTGAGGGAGTTATTGAAGCAATAAATATTGCTAAAGATACAGGTGTTCATGTTCATATAGACCACTTAAATTCAACCGGAGGAACTTTTAATATGCCCAAAGCATTAGAACTAATATCTTCGGCACGAGAGAGTGGACATAGTCTAACAACTTGTGTTTATCCATATTCATATTGGGCAACATACTTACACTCAAAAAGATATGGAGAGGGCTGGAGAGAACGATATAATTTAGATTACAACGATTTGGTTATTGTAGGCACAGGAGAGAGGCTTACAAAATCGTCTTTTTATAATTATAGAAAAGGTTATGGAAGGTTGGCTGCTGTTCCCGAAGGAACAATGCCTTTTGACGAAACTGTAGATTTAGCACTTCAACATGATTTTTGTATGATAGGTTCCGATGGTGGCATAGAGTCCAGCTCAAAAGCAAATAATCATCCAAGAGGTGCTGGTTGTTTTTCCACTGCCGTAAATCATGCACTAAAAATAGGGCTTCCTTTAGAAAAAATTATTGAGAAGATTACAACACTCCCACAATCACTTATAGCTGGAGCAATGCCACTTAGAGGCAAAATTGCAAATAACTATATTGCCGACATTACTATTTTTGACAAAGATAAAATAAATGGAACTGCAACAATCGCAAACCCAAATCAATTTTCTGACGGCATAGATACTGTTATTGTGAATGGTGAAATTGCTTATCAAAATAAAAATTTGATTGCTAAAAATGGTATGCCTATCAGGTATTAAAAAAGCCAAATGTTTTACATTTGACTTTTTTTATTTTGCTAAGCCTAAAGTTTTTATTAAATCAGAAACTTTTAAATTTATTTCTTCTATATTATAGTCCGCTTGTAAATAATAAAACTCTCTTTTGGACAATGTTTCACTAATATAATTTAGTAAATCATCTTTTTTTTCCTTTATCAGCGGACGTTTTTTTTTGGCATGTATTAATCTTTGGTATAAAAAACTTGGAGGATATTTCAAATAAACACTTTTACCTGTTTTTTTTATGATTTCCATATTATTAAAAAAACAAGGTGTGCCTCCTCCTACCGAAATTACACAATTATCAAACAACGAAACTTCCAAGAGTGCTTTGTTTTCTACCTTTCTAAATCCTTCTTCTCCTACTAAATTAAATATAGAGCTAATTGAATGTTTATTTTTTTCTTCTATATAATTGTCAATATCTATAAATTTATATCCAATTTTTGATGCGAATTTTTTTCCAATTGTTGTTTTTCCCGCTCCCATAAAGCCTATTATATAATAATTAGGCATAATCTAATCTTTTAGTTGTCTTTTTTTCTTCTCGTCTAAGAATATTTTACGTCCTCCGTAAGCAATACCTGCTAATAACAAGGCAAGTAATCCTCCGTCAATTGGTATGTCTTGTGGTGGTGGTGGTGGTGGTTGCCCCATTGATGTGCTTAAAAATAAAGGAAAAACGATTAAAACTATTACTAATATTAGGATTTTAAAGTATTTTTTTTTCATAATTATTCTTGTTTTTTTCATTATAACGCAATAAAATAAATTTTATTTACAAAATTATGTATTTTTTTGAAAAAATGAAATTTTTGTTTAAATTAAAAAAAGAACAATTTGTGCTGTTCTTTTTTTTATTTGTTTTATTATCTTATTTTATTTACGATAAGTAGTTGTTTCTTAGTGCTTTTATGTTTATTTATTTATTAAATTGTAATTTCATAATTTTTTAATAAAGTTTTTTTATTTTTATGAAAATTATTTGATAAATACCTTTTTTGTGTAAACATTTGTAGATGTATTGTATCTAACAATATAGTTTCCTGAGGCAGAATTTAAACTAAATGTATTAAATGTTGAGTTTGCTTTTGCTTCTAATACTTTTTTTCCTGTAATGTCGTATATAGTTACTGTTCCATTAATATTATTCTCCGAATTAATATTTAGAAAAACTTGATTAGAATTAGAATAAATTTTTACATCATTATTTGATGTGTTATTATTTTCAAACAAGTTGGTGGTAGTTTCTTCAGGTAAAAAGAATAAATAAAATCTGTCTCTTACTTCTCCTTCTTCAATAAAAAAGGAGTATTCTGCACCTTCCGACAAATCTATTTGAATGTAATTTTGGTCATCAGTTCTATCTACAAGATATATTTTTTCAAAATCAAAATTTGTTAGTTCTGTCGCTTTTATTGTATAATTTCCTTCTTCTTTTGCAACAAAACCTAATGGAACTGATTTTGGCTCTTCTGAGTTTTTATTATAGTCTTCGTTAATAGGTAATGAATTGATAGCAAGAGGTGTTTCTACTTCTTGATTGTTTACTAATGAATAAATTTGGGGTAGGTTTGCTGTGGTAGCAAACATTTTGTAGGCATCAAAATTGTCGTCTATTTCTGGAGTAGCTTCTTCCAAAAATCGAACTAACATTTCGTCTGTTTGTCCGTTTTCGTTGCTTGCTTGTAGTTTCACGTAAGAAAATACAGTTTCATCTTTAGATGTTGATTTATACATTGTGTTTGAGTGATGAGTTCTTGCACTCGAAGGAATAGTAATTGTAGAAGATACTGCGGTGCTTTTTACCATAAATGATTGCATTGCAGGAATATATCTGGGGTTACCAGTCGTATTATTTATAGATTGTCCAACTCCTTCAATATGGTCATCTCCTCCATTATTATAATAAACATAATTCCCATTGTCTCCGTCCCACAGATATACTGTGTTTGATATATCTGTTTTGTCAAAAGAATTCCAGTCTAACGCTGATTGGTATGGGTTTCCTATCAAATTCCAGCCATCATAAAAACCGCCGTTTCCATCATTTAACGTGTATGAAATATTTCTTATATAATTAGCATCATCGTTCAAGTCGGCAGGGTTAGACGACGAAAAATCTACTTGTATATCAGCTTCATTATAAGTAATATAGCCTTGTCCAACATTCATTGCTACGGGCGAACCTGCTGTTGCTTGAACTTGTTCCCATGCTTGCCAAAAATTATAGCCACTAATATATTCGTAGTTAGAATAATTAGTATTTGAAGGGTCGGCAAGTGCATTTTGGTCAAATGCTTCATTATAAGAATAATAATTTGGGTTAAAATTTCCGCTTGGAGTATTTTCTGTAAACAAATCACTTTGCTGCCCTGTTAGAGGAGAACTTACATATAACCACCTATTTCCTACTTTAGAATATCTTTCTACTGTAATACTTCCTATTCCATTTGCAGAGCCGTCAGCCAAAGTAATAAGCGAGCCTGTCGGATTTTCATTTGCAGGAGTTTTTAATACAAAATCGCCATTTACTGTTAAAATTCCATTAGCTGTAGCTGCACTTCCTGCCGTAAGACTGGTTGTTGAACCTGAGTTAATTGTAACCTTCTCAAAATTAATAAAGTTGCTCATGTCGGCAGAATTTGACGTTATACTTTGTGTTGCTCCTGAAAAAATAACTTCTCCATCTGAATCCACATTTCTAAAAGCATTTGTTGAGCCATTATTTATAAAGTCTCCTTCTATTTTTAGAATGCCGTCTAAGTCAATTTCGCCAGTTCCTGCACTTGTATAGTTACCACTATTTCCGCCATTTAAGTAAACTGTTGTGCCTGATGTTATAACTATCTTTGCTCCGTTGTTTGATAGACCTTGTGCTAAAATCATAAATGGTAAAAAACCAAATAGACTTAAAAAAATAAGTTTTTTCATAATCTTTTTTTTAGATATTAAAATAGAAAATAATATAAACAAAAATCATGCTAAAATGTTAATAATTACTTACATTTTTTTTGTTTTTTTTTAAAGTAGCTTTTTAAAGTGTTTAATATTTAGATACTTGAATTAAAAAGAAAATAATATATAAAACTATTTATATATACGTAATTTATTCAAATAAGTTGCTTTTAAACATGTTTTTTTTTATTGTAAAATGAAAAATTATATTTTTATCAAAATTATTATACTTTTGCCAAAACTTAAAAAATAAAAAATATAAATCAAAATGAAAACACTCACAGCAACTAATTTTAAATTAAAAAATCAGACGAATTTTTATAAAGGTAAAGTTCGTGATGTTTATAGCATTGGAGAAGAAGTTTTAATAATGATTGCAACAGACAGGCTTTCTGCTTTTGATGTTGTTTTGCCCAAAGGCATACCTTTTAAAGGACAGGTTTTGAATCAAATTGCTTCAAAATTTCTTGACGCTACGGCAGACATTATTCCTAATTGGAAAACATCAAGCCCCGACCCAATGGTAACCGTTGGACATAAATGTCAGCCATTTCCAGTAGAAATGATAGTAAGAGGCTATCTTACAGGCAGTTCTTGGAGGAATTACAAAAAAGGAAATCGCACAATTTGTGGAGTGCCAATTCCAGAAGGTATGCGTGAACATCAAAAATTTGAAACTCCAATTTTAACTCCAACTACCAAAGCCACAGAGGGAGAGCATGATGAAGATATTTCTAAAGAAGAAATATTGAAGCAAGGACTGGTTTCTCAAAAAGATTATGAAATATTAGAAGATATTTCGCTCAAACTTTTTGAACGAGGAACAAAAATAGCAGCAGAAAAAGGTTTAATACTTGTTGATACAAAATACGAATTTGGAAAAAAAGACGGCAAAATCTATCTGATAGACGAAATTCATACTCCCGATTCTTCACGATATTTTTATGCAGACAAATATCAAGAACGATTTAATAATGGCGAATCTCAAAAACAACTGTCAAAAGAGTTTGTTAGAGAATGGCTTATGGAGCAAGGCTTTGAAGGAAAAGAAGGGCAAGAATTTCCCGAAATGAGCGATGAGTTTATTACACAAATATCCGAAAGATATATAGAGCTTTACGAGATTATTACTGGTGAAAAATTTGTAAAAGAAATTTCAGATAATATAGAAGCCCGAATTTTAAAAAATATAAGTTAGGCAAAAAAAAGGTAAAATATAAATTTTGACTATTTAATTAATTAATTGTCAGACACTTTAAAAAGTGTCTGACAATTTTAACATTCTAATATTCAGAAATATAATCAAAATTTTCCAAAACGTCTTTAAAAAGCTCTTTTTTAGCTTTTATCATAAAAATCCAATCCTCCGACTGCCATGCATATAATTCATAATCAGAATCGTGGCCACTTCCTTTCCACTTTCCATTTATGTTAGCTCTCGAATGGCTTGACAAAGCGTCAATTTGTGGATATAAATATTTTTCTAAATAATCTTCCTGAACCCCGTCATCTACAATTCTCACAACCTCTATAGCTATTTCGCCACTACCGTAAACTGCTTTTACTCCCTTAAAATTTTCTTCGGTAATATTACTCATTACAGCAACTTCTCTTTCCAGACCCGAAATTTTTTCTGGAAAAATATCATTTACGTCAGAATCTGATGTAGGTGGCAGATAATCAGTGTTATAACTAACTCCTCCGCAGGCTGAAAATAAAGTTACACTAAAAAATAAAATACATAATTTTGTTAAATTAATAGTTTTCATGGTTTTTTATTTATAAGATTAATAATTTTTTTTGAGTATAACAAAAATAATAATAATTTTGTGAAATTAAAAATTTAAAAAATATTATTATTTATAAATATGAAAAAAAACATTTCAATTCTAAGTATTATTAGTTTAGCAATCTTACTATCAGGCTGTGGCAACAAGTATAAAGAAGTAAGTAAAAATGAATTTAGCCTACAAGCTCCAAAAAATATGCAAATAATTACAGGAGATTTATTTGATGGAGCCGAAATTGAATATGAAAATGCTGAATCAGACTATTATTTAGTTGTATTAAAAGACAGCAAAGAGGATTATGAAGGTTATCAACTTTCTGAATATCAGGAGGAAAATGTAAATTTCGTGCTCAGAGAGGGAAGGAAGGAGCTTAAAACTAAAAATGAAAAAATAAATAATTTAGACGCAATTATTACAGATGCCGTAACAATAGATGAAGACGGTGAAACAATTTGGAAAGTTGCTCTTATAGAGACAGATACATATTTTTATACAATTTGGACTTGGTCTGGACCTGTTTTTATAACAGAAAACATGAAAATTATGGAAAATATAATTCATTCATTCAAATTAATATAGTTATAACTTATTGGTATCGCACCAAAAATACAAACAAATTACATTTAAAAGCTATCCTGAAATTTTGAAAATTTAAAAAGTTTAATTAATCCATACCAATTCAGAATTTCAAATCTTAAAATATTAAAAAATGGAAACAAAAAGTTTATCAGATTTTTTTTCAATTATTAATGATTATTTTGAAAAAGACAAACAAACAAATAAACAAGTTCTTACATATCTTAAACCCGAAGAATTAAGACAAAAAATAGATTTAAACATAAACAAACAAGGAGATAATATTGATGCAATATTAGATTTTGTTAAAGAATACCTAACCTATAATGTAAAGTCTGACAGCAAGCAATTTTTTAACCAATTATACGGAGGAAACAATTTGCCCGCATTTTATGGCGAAGTTCTTACAACGCTAACCAACACAGCTGCACATACTTATGAAGTTGCTCCAATAGCAATGCTTATAGAAAAAATGCTTATAGAAAAAATGAGCAAACTTGTTGGATACCAAAATGGTGATGGAATATTTTCGGCAGGTGGTAGCAATTCTAATATGATAGCAATGTTTTCGGCTCGCAACAAGTTAGATTTTGATGTGAAAAATAATGGAGTTTATGGCTTGCCAACTTTACGTGCATTTGTCTCAGACCAAGCACATTACTCCCACGAAAATTCGGCAAACTTGCTCGGAATTGGTAGAAATAATCTGATAAAAATAAAATCTGATAAAAATGGTAAAATGATACCAGAAGAGCTTGAAAAAGAAATACTTAAATCTCAAAAAGAGGGAGCCTTGCCATTCTACGTTGCAGCAACAGCAGCAACTACTATGCTTGCAGCAATAGACCCCCTTGAAGAAATTTATGATATTGCAAAAAAATATAACATGTGGTTTCATGTAGATGCAGCACTTGGAGGCTCTATTCTATTGACTAATAAATATAAACACCTGTTAAAAGGAATTGAACTGGCAGACTCCGTAGCGTGGAATCCTCATAAATTAATGAACATTCCAATAGTAACATCTGTAATTTTACTAAAAGAAAAAGGACGATTAAAGCAAAACCTTACACACCTTAGTTCCGATTATCTATTTCATAGCAATGCAGATTATAATTTGGGCGAAAAATCGCTTCAATGTGGCAGAAGAATTAATTCTATAAAATTATTTACCGCATGGAAATATCACGGAGATGATGGCTACGAAAAAAGAATCAATAACCTATTTGAAATAGCTGAATATGTGGAAAATAAAGTTAAAGAGAATCCAAAATTAGAACTACAAGTAAAACGACAAACTTTTAGCGTTTGCTTCCGATATATTCCAAATAAAAATATTGATTTGAACGAATTTAATGTAGAATTAAGAGAAAATTTGAGAAAAAAAGGCAAAACTCTTGTTAATTATGGATATATTGGTAAAGATTTAACTATCAGATTTATAAATATAAATCCAGATGTTACTACCGAAAATATTGACAAATTTTTTGATTATTTATTAGAAGAAGCAAAAATATTAGAACAAAAATGAAAAAAGACGATTCAATAATAGTTTTGGCGTGGCCAGAAACTGATGTAATAACTGCAATGGCATGGTATGATGTGCCTATGAAATTTTTGAAATTTAACAAAAATGATTTTTACAAAGTAGGTCATGCAGCAGCAGTTTTAGTGGAATACCAAACAGGTAATTTAAGATACTTTGATTTCGGAAGATACCACACTCCAATACTTTACGCAAGAGTGAGAGACATGGAGCACGACCCAGATTTAACAATAAATATTCAAGCTAAATTTGATGAAAATAAAAATATTACAAATTTAGAAGAAATTTTAAAACATCTATCTCAAAAGCACGCTTGCCACGGAGAAGGAACATTGCATGGGTCTGTATATCAAGGAATAAACTTTAAAGAAGCATATTCTTGGGCAAAAGATTTGCAAAAAAAAGGAAGCATAATATACGGACCTTTTGAAATAAAAGGAACAAATTGCTCTCGCTTTATAAACCAGATATTTAGAGCAGGAAAACCTCCATTTAGAATAAAATTTAGATTGCTTTTCCCTTTAAGTTTTAGTCCGCTTACTACAACAAACGTTGTTATTGGAGCAACCAAAACTAAGGAATATTATAAAGTAACAGATAAAGCAGAGCTTACAAAAGCAAAAGTAAACTTTTTTACAAATTTTAAATATTTTGCACTACCATAACTATGAAAACATTAAGAGAACGATTTCCTCAAAGCAAATTAAAAAGTAGAATTACACCTGCCGACCCACCAAAAAATTTGCCAAAAGATGCAAAATGGCTTAGCGGACATGGTCAAGGAATTTGGTTTCATATTACAAAACCAGAAGGGCTTGGTGAAAACGAATTTAGAGTAAAACGAATAGCTCTTGACGGTGTAATAGACTGTGATAGAGTATTTAAGGCAGACGAAAATGTAAACTTTGACATATCCAAAGATTATCAAATAGGACATATTTCGCATTGCCAGAAATGCACAATAATTCAAGAAGGCAAAACATTTGAAATTATTATGGATAGAGAGTATAATTAATTTTAATTACAAAATTTAAACTTTGACAGATTTTGTTAATTCTGTCAGAGTTTTTTTACTCTCTATAAATTGCTGTTAAAACCGTTTGTCCTACAGCTTTAAGTGTATTTTTATCTATAACATCAATATTATCGTTGTGTGTGTGCCAAAAATCTCCAAAACCATTTTTATTGTGAGAACTATATTCAACAATCAAAACAGAACGAATGCCACCCATTTGACTAACAAACACATGGTCGTGCAAAATGCCTTTTTGCAATTCATTTATAAAATATTCGGAATAACCCAATTCTTGCCCTATTTTCCAAATATTTTTTGTTAAATAACCCTCAAAATAACGAGAATTATCTTCTTTGGCAAATTTAGCATTTTTGCTCCCAACCATATCAAGTGAAATTCCATATTTTGCCGAATAATTTTTTTTGTGCAAATTATTACACCAATATTGAGTTCCCAAACACCAAGATTTTTCGTTCATCTTATTTAAAAACGAAGGCTCTCCTTGGTCTTCTGCATCAAAAAAAATAATATCAACACCAATATCTGGCTTATGCTCTCCAATAATTCTTGCAATTTCCATTAAAACTCCCACGCCGCTTGCTCCATCATTTGCTCCATCTATCGGAACTTTAACTTGATTACTATCAAGACATTGGTCGGCAATAAAACGACTATCCCAATGTGTAAATAATAGTATTCGCTCTTTTTTTTCGGGGGCAAATTGTGCAATAATATTTTTTATTTCAAGTTTGACTCCATCATATTTTGTTACAAATCCTTTCTGAATAATAACCTCTGCATCAAAACTTTGCATTTTTTTTTCTAAAAAAATTGCACATTTCTCATGAGCATCTGTGTTTGGAACACGAGGTCCAAAACTTACTTGCTTTGCAATATAATTATATGCCGAATCTTCCTCAAAATTAGGGACTTCTGCTTTTTTATTTTCATTAACAGGAATGTCGCAATAGCTAAAAATTAGAGAAAAAATTAGAACTGTTAAAATTTTTATTTTGTTCATAATTGCATTTTTTTTAGATTAATGATTTATTTTTATAAAAAAAATAGATTTTAGCAAAAATATTATAATTTTACAAAAAATTTAAAAAAAACTTCATTTTTAAAATTTAAAAAAGAAAAAATTTATTTTGAAAAAAAATGCCAAAATACAAAAAAGAAACTTTAATACAAGTTTTTATGCCTATCTTAGTGCATGGCTTTCTATTGGAGCAAATTTATTTCTTTTTGTGCTAAAACTTTGGGTAGGTTTAATAACCAACTCAGTAGCAATAGTTGCAGATGCTTGGCACACATTATCAGATTCCATTAGTTCTATAATAATACTTGTAGGAATAAAAATTTCGGAGAAGAAGGCCAATAAAAAATATCCATTTGGTTTTGGACGTATAGATATAATTTCTTCTATGATTCTTGGATTTTTGCTCTCAATTGTTGCCTACGAATTTTTGATGAAAGGAATAGAAAGCCTTAAAAATAAAGATGTTGTAACTTTTGGCTGGCTGGCAATTTTAGTAACAATTATTTCCATTTTGGTAAAAGAAGCAATGGCACAGTTTTCTTTTTGGTCAGCAAAAAAAACAGGAAGAAAATCTTTAAAAGCCGATGGTTGGCATCATCGTAGCGATGCCTTGTCGTCGGTTTTAATACTTATTGGAATTTTTGTGAGCAAATATTTCTGGTGGATAGACGGTTTGCTCGGAATAATTTTGGCAATTATTATTTTTTATACAGCTTTTGAAATTTTTAGAGAAAACACTTTAAGTTTTTTAGGCGAAAGCCCTGACAAAGAATTGATTGATAAGTTAAAAATAATTGCAAATAAAGAAGCCGATTTTGATACAGATTTACATCACGTTCATATTCATAATTATGGAAATCATACCGAAATAACGTTTCATATTAATTTACCTGCCAAAATGACTATTGAAAATGCTCATATAATAACCGATAACATAGAGAAAATAGTTGAAAATGAGCTTAATATGCACGCAACAATTCATGCAGATCCATATAAAAATTAAAATTAAAATTATGAAAAAAATAACAATATTTTTATCTTTATTATTTGTAATAATAAATTTGCATTCTCAAAATATTGATAGTCTGCTAAATATAGCAGATAGACTTTATTTTACAGAAGACTTTGATAGTGCTAAAAAAATATATGATAAAATAATAAAACTTGATGCAACCAATGTAAAAGCACTCAACGGCAAAGGAAATTGCCTTTTTAAGCAAAATTCTGACAGTGCAAAAATATATTATAAAGTTGCAATTACCTTAAATCCAAATTATTCAGATTCTTTTTATAATCTTGGATTAATATCTTATTACAAAGATAAGGATTATCAAAATGCTCTTATAGATTTTGAAGACGCACATAAAATATCGCCAGATAGTGCTAACTATGTAGTGTTTATGGGTATGTGTTACGAAAATTTAGGAGAAACCGAAAATGCTATAAAATATTATAATAAAGCGATAGAAATAGACCCTAATGAATTAGAGGCATACTACTATAAAGCAACTTTATATTATAATCTTGGCGAACTTGATTTAGCTCTTGATAATTTAAAAATAGCAATTAAAGAAAAAGCTAATAAAAGTTATTTTTATACCTTAAAAGCTGATATAGAAATACAAAAACAAAATTATGAGCAGGCAATAATAGATTGCAATAAGGCTATAAAAATTAATAATAAGGATATTTTTGCTTATGAATTTAGAGCAGAAGCATATTATGTGCTTGCAAATTACGAAAAAACAATAAAAGATTGTAAAAATATCTTATATCTTGATAGCATAAATTTTGCAGGAATATACTTATCTGCAATTAGTTACTTAGAACTAAACGAATATAATCAAGCTGAAAATTTTATAAAAAAGGGCTTAGAAATAGACCCCTATAATAGTCTTTTTTTTCAACTATATGGAATAATAGATTATCAAAGAGGCAATTATCACAAAGCAAAAGTGTCTTTTGAAAAATCGTATTCATTAAATAGAGAAGACTTAAAAACAATAGATTATCTTAATTCAACTGAAATTTTGTTAAAAACTGATAGCACATTAATTTATCCAGATAATATTTTTGTAGATATAAATATTGATAATATTGACAAAATGAATGAAAATATTAAAAATAAAAAAAACAAATACTATTATAAAAAATTATTGCAAAGTTTTAAAACTGCACCAGAAGAAATGAGTTTAGACCAAGTTTTTATGCTTTATTACGGACATTCGCAACAGAAAAAGTTTTCGGGCTATTCTCAAACAAATAAAATTGAGTATAGAAAGGATTTTGCACTTGGAGAATATTTTGATTGTATAGAAACTGCAAATAATTATTTAAAAGAAGACCCGCTTCTTGTTGAACCATATATGTATATTGCCTACTCATATCTTTATATGGGAAATTTTGATAAATATAAAGAATACTCGTATATTTATAATGCAATAATGCTTGCAATTTCTATGACAGGAGACGGAAAAAGTCCAGACAAACCTTATATTGTTATTTGTATTGCGGACGAGTATAATATGATGTATTACCTTAATTATAATTATGGTAAACAGTCGCTTATGAATATTGAAGGACACAAATACGATGTTTTTGAAGTGCAAGATGCAAATAAACACGAAAGTAGTTTATATTTTTTTATTGACCCTTTTTTTGGTAAATTTGGCAAAAAATTTTAGATAACATTTTTCAACAAACAAGAGCTATGATACAAAAAACAACTGTAAATTCTGTAAAGCAATCTATTAATACAAAGGCAGATATGTTTGCCTATATAGATAAAATTTATGAAAGACATTTAAAAATTGAAAACGAAAATCAGACACTTTTGCCCGAAGACAATTTAAAGCAAAGACTGTATAAAGAAGTTGAAGAACTTTTTGAAAAATATCCGAATTCTCTAAATAGACCGCCACTTTTTGGAATATTTTTAGGTGTAAAAGATATTTTTAAAACAGACGGATTCCCTACAAAAGCAGGTTCGGGTTTGCCCGCAGAATTATTTGAAGGCAAAGAAGCATCATCTGTAACAAAATTGAAAGAGGCAGGAGCAATAATTTATGGAAAAACAACTACAACAGAATTTGCTTATTCCGACCCAAGTTCAACGAAAAACCCTCATAACTTGTTACATACGCCAGGAGGTTCAAGCAGTGGCTCGGCAGCTTTGGTTGCTTTGGGGCAAGTGCCAGTTGCGTTGGGAACACAAACAATAGGCTCTATTATAAGACCTGCAACTTATTGTGGTATAGTTGGTTACAAGCCTTCTTTTGACAGGATAGATAAAGATGGAGTAATTCCTTTTGCATCCTCTGTTGATCATATAGGCTGTTTTTCGCAAGATATAAAAGGCTCTGAATTAGTTGCGTCCATTCTTTGCGAAAACTGGAAGCCTAATAATCAATCTATTGACAAAATTAAAATAGCTATTCCAGTTGGCAATTATATGAAAAATGCTAATTCAGAAGTTATTACAAAATTCAATGAATTAATAAATTTTTTGAAAAAAAATAATGTAGAATTTGAAGAGGCTAATATCTTACCTGATTTTGAAAAAATAAAAAAACAACATTGGGATATTTGTTATGCCGAGCCTGCCGAGGTTCACAAAAATTGGTATAAAGAGTATAAAAATTTATATCGTAAACACATGCACCATCTTTTAGAAACTGGCCAAAATATTAGCCAAAAAGACTTAGAAGAAGGTAAAAAAGGTAGAGAAGTTTTTAGAAATGAGGTTCAACAAATTATGGATAAAAATAACTTTGATTTGATAATTGCTCCCTCTTCCACCGATTTTGCTCCAAAAGGCTTAGAATCTACCGGAAATTCTATTATGAATTTGCCTTGGACTTTTGCAGGAATGCCCGCAATAAATATTCCTTTTGGTAAAAATGAAAATAATTTACCTTTTGGTTTTCAGATAATTGGACGATTTATGCAAGATGAAAAACTTTTTAATTTTGCACAAAAAATATTTAACATAATAAATTAAAACATAAAAAAATGAATGCACTATTAATAATTGACCCACAAAACGATTTTTGTAATCCGGGAGATAAGTATGGAAAAGACAAAGGTTCGCTTTATGTAGAAGGAGCAGAAGACGATATGAACCGCCTTGCAGTTTGGATAAAAATAAATAAAGAAAAACTGGATTTTATTGGTATAACTCTTGATAACCATCATGTTAATGATATTGCTCATGCAGATTATTGGACAAACAAAGAAGGCAAACAACCCGAACCTTTTACTCAAATAACTCTAAAAGATGTTAGCGAACAAAAATGGTTGCCACTTTTTGAACCACAAAAAACTGCAAAATATCTTAAAGATTTGGAACTTCAAGGAGAATATCCACATTTGATATGGCCAACACACTGCCTTATTGGTTCGGAAGGAGCTGCTATATATCAGCCAGTTATGGTTGCTTTGGAAGAATGGGCAAAACTCGGAACTTTTTATGCAGTGGTTCAAAAAGGTGAATATCCTTTTACTGAACATTTTGGAGCTTTTAAAGCACAAATTCCAGACCCGTCTGTGCCTGAAACTCAATTAAATATGCGTTTTATGGAGGCATTAAATAAATACGATGCTGTATATTTGTCGGGAGAAGCAAAATCTCATTGCGTAGCAAATAGCTTAAAGCAAATTTTGGACGAATCGCCAGAATTAGCTAAAAAAATAATTATTTTGGAAGACACCATGTCAAATGTTACTGGTTTTGAAACACTTGCAGACCCAATTTATCTAAGAGCCAAAGAAATGGGAGTTCGTTTTTCTAATACAGACGAAGAGGTAGAAGCATAAAAAATTATAAGTCAGAGCTTTTAAATAGACTTAAGCTCTGACTCTAATTTTTCAATAATTTGTGGAAAATATTTATATTCTAATCTATGAATTTTTTCTGCAAGTTTTTCGGCGGTGTCGGTGCTTTCTATTTTGCATTTTGCCTGAAAAATAATATCTCCCTCATCGTATTTACCATTTACATAATGAATTGTGATACCACTTTCTTTTTCTTTATTTTCTATAACTGCCTTATGAACAGCGTCTCCATACATTCCTTTTCCTCCGTATTTGGGCAATAGTGCAGGGTGAATGTTTATAATTTTTTGATTATATTTTTTGATTATATTTTCTGGAATTAACAATAAAAAACCAGCAAGAACAATAAAATCAATTTCATTTTTTTGTAAAATATCTAAAACATGATTTGTTTTTAAGTCTTTTTTATCAAAAATTTCACATTTTATATTCAAGTTTTTTGCACGCTCAATAACGTAAGCATTTTTATTATTAGTAAGAAGCAGCTCAATTTTTATATTCTTAGATTTTTCAAAATACTTGTAAATATTTTCGGCATTAGAGCCCGAGCCTGATGCAAATATGGCAATTTTCATCTGTTTTAAAATTTATTTTTAATCATTCCCTTATGTGCGAATGTTTTATACTGCGTTAGCTATAAAATCACCCGAATGGGTGTTTCATTTTTATAATGCTTTTAATGAGTGTAAAATTGCCTCTACCTGCCACAAAAATATTTTCTTTTCTTGTTTGCCTGCATACACATATCCATCGGCTGTAATTATTCTGTTTCGTTTTTCGTCCACAATAGAAACGCTAACAAACGGTCCTCCAAGCAAATAACCTTCTGTTTTCCAAAGTCCTCTTATTTTGCAAGCATATTTTCCGTTTAACGAAAATACTTCTTTGGAAGGGATAAGTAGTTTTTCGGTAGTCATATAACTTCCTTGAACCGGACCGGGAACATATCTTCTTGTTATAGAATCTCTTACATTTATAAGATTATGCAGTTCAAAATCGCTTGTATCTTTATAATTGTAGTAATAAATAAAAATAGCTTGACTTGTTTTTGGTTGCTCGTTAGAAATCCATATAAAATTATCTTTGCTTACATCAATCTGATAATCAAGAGGTATTTCCATTGTTAGATTATGTTGCGATTGTAAAATTTCTTCTATTTCGCCAGATTTGTAACGCTTATATAATTTTGTAAATCGAGTTATTTCTTCGTCCAAAAGCGTTTTCATTATCAGCTCACTATTTTTTGCAAAAAGCTCAATAAATTCCTTATCGCTTGCAGCCGAAATATTTAAAATAATTTGAGGTTCAGACCAGTGATTGCGTTCTACGGTTAACTTGGGTTCTTTGTTTTCGGGCGAAATATTTACAAATATAATATTTCTGTGAGTAGCACCAGTGGAGCGAAACAGGTCTTTGCTTATATGAATTGGTTTAAAAGTTGCCTCATTTTGAGGTAGTTGTGGAAATGGTTTTGTAAGTATTGTAAAAATAGTATCTCCAACAGCTCCTTCCCATTTTGCTTTGCTAATAACTACCAAAACTTCGCTTATGGGACCAGTTGACTTGCTTTTTCCTGCGTTTCCAACGTCCATAAAATCGCCACAACCTCCGAGCATTATTATCGCACTCGCAAAGAAGAACCAAATATATTTTAGTTTATTTCTCATCTTTTTTTTCAGTATTTTCCTCTGATTCAGAGTTGGTTGCTTTTTTAAATTCTTTTATTCCTTGTCCTATTCCTTTGAACATTTCTGGAATGCGTCTTGCTCCAAAAAGTAATAGTATAACTACGAGAATGATAATTATTTCTGGTAAGCCAGGCATATATGCCAATAATATTGGTGAAAACATAATTTTTAAAAATTTATTAGTTTTGGTTATTTATTTTATTTATTTATGATGGATATAAAAAGTATAAAAATAAATTTAGAGTTCTAATTTTACTTGAATTAATTTTATGCGAAACTATTTAAAATTGAAAACTAAAAATTTAAAACTACAATTTATTCCGCAAATTTACAATTTTTTTTAAAATAATCCATTTTTTAAGAGTTTTTTAAGAATTTTATTATTTTTGTAGAAAATAAGAGCTGTAATATTGTAATATTTTAGCCTCAAATTTTAATTGTTAAACAAAAATTTTAATCATATTTTTTGTTTTGATTACTAATTTTAATTTTTTTTTACTTAATTTCCAACTATAAATGTCTATTATTCTAAAAAATGTAAGCAAATATTACGGAGAGCAAAAAGCTCTTGACAATGTTTCTTTTGAAATAAAAACAGGTGAAATTGTGGGTTTTATAGGTCCAAACGGAGCAGGCAAATCTACCACAATGAAAATTATTACAGGATATATTCCGCAAGATGAAGGAGACGTTTTTGTAAATGAAAATAATATAAAAGAAAATATTATTGAAATAAAAAAAGAAATTGGATATTTGCCAGAACACAATCCGCTGTATTTGGATATGTATGTGCGAGAATACTTGGAATATGTGGCAGGAATTTATAAAATAAAAAATAAAAAACAGAAGATAACTGATATAATACAACTGCTTGGTATAGAACGAGAAAAACACAAAAAAATTAGTGCCCTATCAAAAGGCTATCGTCAGCGGATAGGACTTGCACAAGCACTTATTCACAACCCAAAAGTGCTAATTCTTGACGAGCCTACTTCGGGTTTAGACCCTAATCAAATTATGGAAATAAGAGACATAATTTCCGAAGTTGGAAAAGAAAAAACAATTCTGCTTTCTACTCACATTATGCAAGAGGTTGAAGCAATTTGCGATAGAATTATTGTTATAAATAAAGGCAAAATAGTTGCCGACAAACAAACTTCTGAAATAAAAACAGAGCTAAAAAGCACTGTTCAAACAATTATTGTTGAATTTGATAAGCACATTAGCAAAGAAAAAATTGAAACAATATTAGATGTTACAAAAGTTGCTAATATAAAAGATAATAACTGGATTTTAGAAAGCAGTTCTGATAAAGATATTAGAACAAATATTTTTAATTTTGCGGTAGAAAATAAAATTGCAGTTATTTCTATGCAGAAAAAAGAAAAAACATTGGAAGAGATTTTTAAAGAACTTACTAAGTAGTTTTAAATTTTTAGTTCTTAAATTTTAATAGGCTTAAGCCTGAAAATAAAATTATGAAAAAATACACAATTTTAACAATTAATCCCGGTTCTACTTCTACCAAAATAGGAGTTTTTGAAAACGAAAATTTGCTTTTTGAACATACAGTTCGTCATAATTCTAATATTATAGAAAAATATGGCACAGTTTGGGAGCAATATACTTTTAGAAAAAAAGAGATAGTTGCAATTTTAGAAAAAAACAATTTTGACCTTTCAAAATTAGATGCAGTTGTGGGCCGAGGAGGTTTAATAAAACCAATTCCGAGTGGAATTTATACCGTAGATGAAGAGATGATTCAAGATGCTCGCATTGGCTATCAAGGTCAGCACGCATCTAATTTGGGCTGTGTGATTGCTTATAGTATTGGCTGGGAATTTGGTTTGCCTTCTTACATAATAGACCCTCCGGCAGTAGATGATTTTGAGCCACTTGCACGTATTTCTGGCTATGCTGGAATTGAACGTTCAAGTCTTCTTCATGCTTTAAATATTTTTGCTACAGCACGAAATTATGCAAAATCTATTAATAAAAATTTTCTTGACTTAAATCTAATTATTGCACACCTTGGAGGAGGAATTAGTGTAGCTGCAATAAAAGATGGAAAAGCAATAAACTCTAATAACGGAATAGATGAAGGACCATTTACACCAGAAAGAAGTGGTCGTTTGCCTCTTATGAAATTTATAGAGCTTTGTAAATCAGGGAAATATACTGAAGCTGAGCTCAAAAAAATTGTTGCAGGCAAGGGAGGGTTAGTTTCGTATTTTAATACAAATAAAGCTCACGAGGTAGAAGATATGGCAAAATCTGGCTCTCCTAAATTCAAATTGGTTTACGAGGCAATGGCATATCAAATTGCAGAAGAAATAGGTGCAAGAGCAACAAATTTGAAAGGAAAGGTTGATGCTGTAATTTTAACAGGAGGAATTGCACATTCCGAAATGCTTTGCAACTTGGTACAAGAACGAGTAGAGCATATTGCCCCTTTTAAAGTTATACCAGGCGAGCTTGAATTAGAAGCACTTGCCGCAGGAGCCGTAAGGGCTTTGAATGGAGAGGAACAGGTGAAAAAATATCAGTCTAAAACACAAAAAATTGGTATTTTTTATTGGGAAAGTATTGAGGCTTATGTTAGAGCAATTAATTTTGTTGAAGATAAATTTAGAGAGAAGGGTTATACTTTTAGAAAACATGATAATGATATTGAATTTATTTATGCAAATGCAAAAGCTAATGAAGAACAAGCTCGCATTTTGCTGGAAGAGTTTGTAGAACAGAAGGTTGAAATGGTATATGCTATTGGAACTTTGTCGAGTGTTTTAGCTTCACAATATTTGCAAAATAGCGGTATTCCAATTATTTGCACGGGGCTTTATAATAAAAATGTTATTGGAAATCGCAAAAATATATATCCAAGTTGTTATGGAATTTCAATAAAAGAACAGCTGGAAAATACTATACTAAAATGTTGTAATAATATTGCAAAACTTGGAGTTATATATCGTATTGATGAGTTGCAGTCAAACACAGAACAAGATGAGATAAAAGAATATTGTAAAAACAATAATATAGATTGTGTTAGCTACGATATTCAGAACCACGAAGGATTTGAGAAGGCAGCTAAATTTTTTGAATCTGAGCAGGTAAGCTGGGTTTATCTTGGCTCTGATGGAATTGTTGCAACAGCAAGTTCAAAACAGCTTGAACCAATAACAAATAAATTTCCAACTGTTTGTGCCTTAGGTGATACTGTATTACATGGAGGGCTTATTTCTTATCATGTTTCTTGGAAAGAAATTAGTTTACGTGCAGGAGAAATTGGATTAAAATTATTGAATAATTTAGAAATAAATAATCTAATTGCTTCAAATAGAAAAAAAATAATTTATATAAACAAAGAGAGGGCAGAAAAATTTAAGATTGTTGATAAGTTTAAAAAAATTAAAGATTATAAATTTGTATAGTAAATTAAATCAATAAATTCATGAAAAAAACATTTATATTAGTTGCAGTATTAGTATTTTTATTTTCTTGTGGAAACAAGCAGTTGAACAAAACTGAAGAAGATTTAGAAAAAATAACTGAAAATAAAATTCTTATTTTATCAGAAGATTCTGAAAAAGTAGTTTTTAAAGATGAAAAAGGTAATATTGTTATTGAAAATAAGGAATATCTTATGTCTTTTACAGATACTTTTTACACCATGGCAATTGTTTTGAGCGAAAAAGAAGGTTTTATAGGAATAGATAGGGATCAAAACACTCTTTTTAATATATTTAATTATGATAATGGTCCTGATTATATTTCGGAGGGATTGTTTAGAATTATTGAAGAGGGAAAAATAGGTTATGCTAATTTGACAGGAGAAATAGTTATTAAGCCACAATTTTCATGTGCTTATCCTTTTGAAGAGGGAAAGGCTAAGGTTGCAAAAAACTGCAATATTAGTAAATTAGATGAGCACGAAACATGGGAAAGTGAAGAATGGTTTTTTATTGATAAAAAGGGGAATACCGTTAAATAAACTATCATGTCCATAAAGTTTTTGTAAAAATAATAACTTTATGGGCATAAAACTTCTGTATTAAAAAAACAAGAAATAAGCCAAAGTAGTAATACCAACCCCAGCTCCCAAAATAATATATTTTAAATATTTAGTTCTTATCTTTTTGAATTTTTCCATTGCACTTATTCCTTTTTGGAAAACTTCCATTTCTTTAATATGCTCGTCTTTATTTTGTTTTTTATGTTTGTAATTTTCTATCGCTAAATTAATAGAGCGTGAGGCATTCCAATAGTCTCTTGTTTTAAAATATGAAATAGAAAGGTCATGGTATAAATTAGATAAGATAATTTTTTCGTTATTATAGTTACTCTCAACAAGTTCAATTGCTTTTAATCCATAAGTTATAGACATTTTGTGCTTTTTAAGTCTGTCGAAAGCCGTTGAAATGATGTTATAAGAACTTACAATATTAAAATTATTTTGAAACGGGATTTCTTGCGAAAGTTTTATGCTTTTGAATCCGTATATTAATGTTTTATTAAGTTCTCCTTTTTCCATATAAACAGAGGCAAGGCGGTTGTAATAAAATCCAAGCTGTGGGTGTTTGTCATTTATTTTTTGCTGAATTTCTACTGCTTTTTCTGCATATTTTTTAGATTTTTCTACTTTATTTATTTGTCTTAAATAATCGCTGTAATCATTTGCAAGCAAAGCTAATAAGTCCGATTCTCCTTTTATATTTTCAAATATTTTTTCTACAAATGGAGCATAAATTTTGTTTTTTTCTAAATTGTCTTTATTATAAAAAAAAGAGTCTGAAAGATGTTTTAAAATTTTAAAACAATTATCTGTATTTGGAGGATTTTCTTTTTTTATAATAGCATTTGTTTCGGGATTAATGTTATATTTCCCCTTTTCGTATTGCAACCAGCCACAAAGTGATAGGTCGTGAAGCATATCAAAAAAATATACGTCGCCTTCTTCTTCATCTTTAAAAAACGTGAATATGTTTCTAATATCTATTTGTTGATTATCAAATAAAGATATACAACTTAATAAATGCTTCTCTTCTTCTTCAAGTTGTTGATATTTATATTCTAACATTTTTTATGAATTTTTTATTAAAGACGATAGTATTTTTAACTTACAAAATTAAAATTATTATTTTAAAATAGCTTTTTTTTTCGTTTTTTTTTCAAAATTATTTTATTTTTATATCTCTTATAAATAATTGTAATTTTGTATTACCTCTAAATTCATTTTCTTCTATTGAGTAGCAAATATCAAAAGACTTTCCTGTTTTTATTTTATCGTAAAAGTGTCCCATAGAAAATCCTATTCCAGAAATGGGAGCTTTTGTGTCATCTATTATTTCAATTTTCAGGTGGCTGTGGTCGCTACCAATTGTTCGGCTGTCTCCCGTATCTTTTACATTTTTGCTAACAAAAATCGGTGTCATGTTTTGAGGACCAAATGGAGCAAATTGTTTTATTATTTTATAAAAACTGGGGGTAATTTTGTCTAAGGTTATTTCTGCATCAACATTAATATTTGGAATTAATTGTTTTTCTGTAATTGTTTGGCTTACTGCATTTTCAAATTCTTCGGCAAATTTTTCAAAATTTTCTTTTTTCATTGTCAGACCAGCTGCATATTTATGTCCGCCAAATCCTTCTAAAAGATGGCTACAAGAGTCTATTGCATCATAAATATTAAAACCCTCTACCGAACGTGCCGAGCCTGTAAGATGCCCTTCGGATTCGGTGAGGACAATTGTTGGGCGATAGTAAGTTTCTATAAGTCTTGATGCTACAATACCAACCACGCCTTTGTGCCATTTTGGACTGTAAAGAACCGTAGTTTTTTTTGCTTGAAGTTTGGGGCTGTTTTTTATCATTTCCAAAGCCTCTTGAGTTATAGAACTGTCAAGATTTTTTCGGGTAACATTATGCTCGTCTATTTGTTTTCCAAATTCATCTGCTTTTTCGGAGTCAGATTCAATTAGTAACTGCACCGCATCTCGTCCTGATTTTATTCTGCCTGCTGCATTAATTCGTGGTCCTATTTTAAAAACGCAGTCCGAAATTGCTAGAGGGTTGCCTTCTTTAAGGTTTGCTATTTTTTTTAGAGCTTTTAATCCTGCACTTTTTGTATTTTGAACTTGTTGTAATCCGTAATAAGAAAGCACTCTATTTTCGCCTGTAATTGGCACAATATCAGAGGCTATGCTTATTGTTGTAAGTTCTAAAAGTTCGTGTAGTTTTTGTTTGTCTAAATTGTGTTTTTCGGTGTATGCTTGTGCGAGTTTAAATCCTACTCCACAGCCTGAAAGTTCTTTGTAAGGATACTCACAATCAGGGCGTTTAGCATCTATTACTGCCACAGCTTCTGGAATTTTTTCGTCTACGGTGTGATGGTCGCAAATTATAAAATCTATATTTTTTTTGTTTGCATACTCTATTTGAGAAATGGCTTTAATACCACAGTCTAAGGCTATTACAAGCGATTGTGAGTTTTTTTCGGCATAATCTATTCCTTGCAGAGAAATTCCGTAGCCTTCTTTGTAGCGGTCTGGTATATAATAGTCTATATTTTCGTAAAAGTTACTTAAGAATTTATACATTAGTGCAACCGAGGTTGTTCCATCAACGTCATAGTCTCCATAGATTAATATTTTTTCGTTGTTTTGAATTGCAGTTTCTAATCGTGCTATTGCTTTGTCCATATCTTTGAGTAGGAATGGGTTGTGTAGGTGGTCTAAACTTGGACGAAAGAAATTTTTGGCTTTTTCATAAGTGTCTATTTTTCTTTGAATTAATAAATTTGTAAGAAACTCATTAATGTTTAATTGTTTTTTTAGTTCATCAACTTGTTCTTTGTTTGCAAGTTCTTTAAATTTCCAATTTGTATTCATATTATTGATATGGTTTTTGTTTTGTTACTAACGCTTTATTTAAAAATCAATTGCTTTTACTTTAAAAATTGTTTGAGAATTTTGGTTATAATTTCCCGTAAGGTCAAATTTCCATGTCCATTCTTGTTCAAATTTTCCTTTTGGAAATGGGACAAAAACAAGTTGTTTTTCTTTTGTTAGATTATTTTTGTTGTCGTATATAAGCTCCTTATAATCAGTTATTAAGCATGTCTTTTCTTTTGGTAAGTTATCTATATGGGTTTGCTGAATTTTTTGTTGAAATTTTATAATTTCTTGTTCTGTATAAATATTGTGTTTTCTCAAATAGCTTGTTATTAGTATGTCTAACTGATTTAAAAGATTTACTGAAATAACAAAATCTGGATTAATGTTTTCAGGTAAACCAAAATTTGTAGTTTTGGGCTTCAAATTTAGTAAATTTATTTTAGATTTTGTTTTTTTATAATTTTTAATATGTTCAAAAATATTTTCTGTTTGTCCGGTTATGTCTATTTCAATAAGTTTTATGTTTTCAAATTTTCGTGTTTTGTGGATAATTTCTTTTGGGTGAATAATATCAACGAGATAAACAGTTTCAAAAATCTGGCTTAATTCTTCTGTTGGCACATCAAGCCACCAGCCACTTCCGAGCACTATAGCTGTTTTTTTATTCTTGTTTTTTGCCGATTTAAGAATAAATTTTTTGCTATTAACAAGGTGAGGTTGCCAATTTTCTTTTTCTCGCAAGTAGCGAATGGCTATTCCTTTTTGGTCTGCATTGTATTTGAATTTTCGTTGTATTTTTGTCATATTATTTTTATTCTCACTTTTAGAATTTTTTTTGATTGTAGCCTTTCTAATATTTTTTAGCTATTAACTTTAATTATTCCTTTTATTTTTTTTAGATTTTTAATTAGTTTGTCTCTGTGTATTAGGTCAAAAACGTATAATTGTATTTCTCCTCTAAAAATATCTTTTTCTGCTTTTATCCAAAATTCTTTCATATTTATACTCAATTCATTTGAAATAACTCTGACTGTGTTTTCTATTATTCCCATTTTATCGTAGCCAATTATTTCAATTTTAGTTAATTGTGTATTACTATTATCAATTGGTTTCCAAATTACACTTGTTGTTTTTTTACCATGTGCAGCAAGAGTGTATGTTGTTTTTATGCAATCTTTTTTATGAATATAGAGTTTCATGCTTTCGTCTTGATATGCAATACAGGGTTCTCCGGGAAGTGGATTGCAACAGTCAAGTGTTATATAATCAAATGTTCCATCAATAGTTAGAGGCTTTTTGGGGTCTAAAATAACACTCGTTCCTGCTTTTTGGATTTTTTCTTGTTCTTCTTTTTTACTGAAAAAGGAGGAGATGTTTTTTTTAGCATTGCTTGTTACTACACAATTTAGCCATTTTTTTTCTGGCTTTTTGTTTTCATCATAAATAATTTTTACTTTATCTGTGGGGTTTAGTATTTGAGAAGGAGCAATTAATTCTATTCTGTCGTTTATTTCTGCTCCTACACAGTGAAGTCCTAATTCTGTATGGATTTTAAATGCAAAATCAAGAACGGTAGCATTTTTTGGAAGTTCTAATTTTTTTCCTTTGGGAGTGAAGACAAAGATTTTTGTGGGGTTTATACTTAATTTAAGTCTTTCAATAATTTCTATTGCTTTTTCGTCGTTTTCAGCTTCTTCTACTATGTTTTCTATATATTTTAGTCCTACTGGAGTTTTTCTGCAAAGTGGTAAGAACCCGTTTTCAGCTATTTTATGATTTTCTTTTGATAAAATTTGAATTTCAAATTGATTTCCTGATTTGTCTAAGATATTAAATATTAATGCAGAAAAACCATTTTTTTTTGGTTCTTTTATATAATCTTGTAATGAGTTTATTTTAAGGTCGTAGTGTTCTGTAATTTCTTGAAATAGAGTGTATGCAATTTGTCGTATATGTTTTTTATTATTATTTTTGGAGCCAATAACAATTCTTATAGAATAAAAATTATGAACGCTACATAATAATTCTGTATTTCTTGCTTTTATTTTTTGCCAAGCAGAAAACAGGGATTTTTCTATAGTTAAAAGTTCTAAGTTTAGATGATTTGGCATAAAATAGGATTGCAGTTCTTTTTTAAGGTTTTCAAAAAGTAGTTTCTTTTTCTTACGATATTTTACTGCCATCTCTTTCATTTTCAGATATTTTTCATTGTCTAAATATCTGAAACTAAGGTCTTCAATCTCATTTTTTATTTTTCTCATGCCCACAACATTTGCTATTGGTGCATAGATGAAAAGATTTTCCGAAGATTTAATTTGTCTATTCTTATCTGGCATGTCTTCCATTGTTCGCATATTGTGCAAACGGTCGGCAATTTTTATCAAGATAACTCTATGATCTTGCGGAGCCAGAATAATCATTTTTTTAAATGTTTCTAACTGATAGCTTTGTTCTTTTCCGCTTTCTTCTGTAATTTTTGTTACACCGCCAACAATAGTGGCTACTGTTTCGCCAAATTCTTTTACTATTTCTTCTATTGTATGCTCCGAGTCTTCAACTACATCGTGCAAAAGTGCAGCAACAACAGATGTTGTCCCCAATCCCATTTCGGAGGAAACAATTTTAGCAACTGCCACTGGATGAGAAATATAAGGTTCCTTATCGCCTCCCTTTCTTCTTTGTTCTTTATGAGCGTCAAAAGCAAGGTCGTAGGCTTTTTTTATTTCCGGAAGTCTATATTCATAATCATCTTCTTCTATCTCTGGCAAAGATTTTATTAAATCACTAAATAGTGCTTTTTTATAAGATTCTGTTACTTCTATTGTGTATTTTTGTTGCATAAATGAATAATTTAAAAAGGTTTAATTTGTATAGTAGAAACGTTTAAATAATAGTTCATTTAATTTTATAACAAAATTTTGATACTATTTTACACCTGTTTTTTTGTTTTTTTTGCTTTTTTGATGTTTTTTTTTAGTAAAAAAGACTAATAATATAATTATTTCAATAATTATACTATTAGTCTAAATTGATTTAGAAAACAAGTTTACGAAATTAATAATAAAATATCTTTTTTATTTCAATAAAAAGATGTAATTTATATTAATTCTAAATAGCGATTGTTTTTAATCATTGATTTTAATAAAAATAACAATAATTAGTAACATATTTAAAATTATTTTATACCAGCTATTTCCTCTAACATATCTGTTGTAAGGGATTTTGGTCTTTCAATAGCATAACCTAATGCTCTGTCCCAAGTTATGTTTGCAAGAACACCAATTGCTCTTCCTACTCCAAACATTACTGTATAAAAATCGTATTCTCTAAGTCCATAGAACCATTGGATAACACCTGATTGTGCATCAACATTTGGCCAAGGGTTTTTAGCTTTGCCGTGTTCTCTCAAAATGTCTGGAACAACTTTGTAAAGAATATCTACGAATTTAAAAATTTCGTCGTTTGGTAAGTGTTTTAAGCAAAATTCTCTTTGCGAAGAATATCTTGGGTCTGTTTTTCTAAGCACTGCATGTCCGTATCCCGGAATAACGTTGCCTGAATTAAGAGTATCCCAAACAAATTTTTTCATTTCTTCCTCCGAAGGCAGTTTTCCTCCCATTTGTTCTCTTACTCCTTGCACCCAGCTTAAAACTTCTTGGTTTGCAAGTCCGTGAAGTGGTCCGGCAAGTCCGTTAAGTCCAGCAGAGAGCGAATAGTAAGCGTCTGAAAGTGCTGATGCTACAAGGTGTGTAGTGTGTGCAGATACGTTTCCTGATTCGTGGTCGGAGTGGATAATAAAATACATACGAGCTACGTCGTCGTAAGGTGGCTTGATGCCCATTTGGTGAGCAAAATTTCCTCCTAAGTCTAAGTTAAAATCTGGTGCAATAATCATATCGCTTTTAAATCTCATGCGATAAATGTATGCTGCTATAGAGGGAATGCGAGCAAGAATATCTGTTGAATCTTCATACATATATTCCCATGCGTCCATTTTGTTAAATTTGCCTGAGTTGTAGTATTTCGCAAATTTAGATTCTTGTTGCATAGATAATAATGCTGCTGAAAACATTGCCATTGGGTGAGTTCCTCCGGGCATATCTCTCAATAAATCAATAACATATTGTGGAAGTTGTCTTCTTTGTTTAAAATCTTCTACTACTTCTTCGGCTTCTTCTTTTGTTGGAACGTCTCCTGTTAGTAAGAAAAACCAAAAGCCTTCTACATAAGGATAGTCTTTTCCTTCTGGTTTTGGCATAGCCTCCATTACTTCTGGAATTGTTTTTCCTCTAAATCGGATTCCTTCCATTGGGTCAAGGTATGAAATATCGGTAGTAAGTCCTTTTACTCCTCTCATTCCATTCATTGCTTGGGCGATAGTTACTTCACCAACTTTTACGTCTCCGTATTCTTTTAATAGTCTTACTACACGTGGACGATGTGCTTCAATTTTTTCGCGTAAGCGGTTTTTTAATGTGGACATAATTTTTTTCAATTAGGATTGTATGTAAATATATAAATAATTGTATTTTGTAAAAGTATAAAAATTTTATTAAAAAAAAGATTGTCTTTTTAATGTTTTACAGCATAAAAATAGTATTTGTAGAGCGATTATGAAAGATTTTTAGTTTTTTAATGAATGTAATATGCTAAAATTTAGATTGTTATTTTTTTATTAAGGAGTGTTTTATGTTTTTTTTATATACTAAAAAATAGATATTTAACTGCTTCTTTTTTCAAAATGCTCATTTTTTTTGTCTTTAATTCTTTTTATTATTAGAAATATAATAATAATTATTGCAGTGGTTATTATTACTGCGTAAAAAAATAAAGGAATAAAAATTGCGATAGAACCGTCCATTGTTTTAGTTTATTGATTTTTTTTATTTTGTAAATGTCTGAAAAAACAAAAAGTTTTAATTATTTGAGTTTAACGGCAGTTCCGTAAGCAAGTATTTCGGCAGCTCCTTGTGTTACGGCAGATGTTGTAAATCTCACATTTATAACTGCATCGGCATTTAGTTTGGCAGCATCGTCTTGCATTCGTAGTAGGGCTTGTTCGCGGGAGTCGGCAAGTAGTTGTGTATATTCTGAAATTTCGCCTCCAACTATATTTTTAAGACTTGCAAAAATATCTCGTCCTACATTTCTGGCTCTTACTGTGCTACCTCGCACAATACCAAGACTTTCTACTATTTCTCTTCCGTGTATTTGTTCTGTGTTTGATAAAATCATAATTTTATAGTTTTAGAATGTTTAATATTTACAATAAAATAATTTACATTTGTAATTAAATTTGAGTAATTTTTAAAACATAAAAGTAATATTTTTTTTTATTTTTAACAATTTATTGAAAAAAAATATTGAAATATAAACAGATAAAATAACAAGATGGTAGTTTTTTCAAATGCAAAAATAAATATTGGGCTAAATATAACAGAAAAGCGTTTTGATGGTTTTCATAATATAGAGAGTATTTTTTATCCTATTGACTTAAAAGATGTTCTGGAGGTTGTGAAGTCTGAAAATGGGCTTCAATTTAAAAATACTGGAATAGTTGTAGATTCATTGCCAAAAGATAATTTGATTATTAAAGCATATAATTTAATTGCAAAAGATTATGATATTCAGCCAGTTAAAATACATTTACACAAAACTATTCCTATTGGAGCTGGGCTTGGCGGTGGCTCGTCTAATTCGGTATTTATGCTCAAATTATTGAACAATTTTTTTGAGTTAAATATTAGTGATGAGATACTTACAAATTATGCTCGTCAGCTTGGTAGCGATTGTGCTTTTTTTGTGAAAAATATTCCAGTTTTTGCAAGCGAAAAGGGTGATGTTTTTTCAGATATTAACTTGGATTTGTCTGATTATAAGATTATTGTAAAAAATCCTAACATTTTTGTAAGCACGCAAGAGGCATATTCTGGTATTGTTCCTAAGAATGCAGAATTGTCGCTCAAAGATTTGATAACAAGACCTATATCTGAATGGAAAAATTTTATTAAGAATGATTTTGAGAAAGAAATTTTTAAAAAATATCCTAAAATTAAAGATTTGAAAGATGATTTTTATAAAAATGGGGCAATTTATGCGTCTATGAGTGGCAGTGGCTCAAGTGTTTATGGTATTTTTGAAAAAGATAGAGTTTAGTTTTTTATTCTCTTTTGCTTTATAATGAATTTATTATCAAGCAAAAGAGAATTGTATTAAAAAACATTTATTTATTTTATAGTTGCGAAATTGCTAAGTTTATAGCTTTTTCTAATCCATCTGGATTTTTTCCACCTGCACTTGCCGAGAATGCTTGTCCGCCTCCCCCTCCTTGTATTTCTTTGGAGACTAAGCGTATAATATTGTTTGCATTTAGATTTTTGTCGGAAATTAGATTTTTAGAAATGTCAATTGAAAGCATTGCTTTTCCTTGAATATCTGCACCAAGGCACAAAAACAAATCATTAATTTCGCCTTTTAGCTCGGTTGCCAGTTGTTTCATTAAGTTTGCAGAGTCTATTTCTATTTTTGCTGCAATAACATTTATTCCACTGATTATTTGCGTTTTATTCTTTAGTTCGTTTTTTAAAACAGATAGTTTTAGCTTGTTGAGGTTTTCTATTTGTTTGGCAAAATCTTTATTGTCTGCAAGGAGTTTTTCTACACTTCCAGCTAAGTTTTTTGAGGCTTTAAAGAACTGTTTTATTTTTTTTAGTATTTCTAATTGAGAATTAATATATTTTTCGCTTTCAACACCAGTAATTGCCTCAATTCTACGTGTTCCAGTAGAAACTGAGCTTTCCGAAATTATTTTAACAAGTCCTATATTTCCAGTTGCTTCTGCATGTATTCCTCCGCAAAGTTCTACGGCATCGTCAAATTTTATTACTCGCACAAGGTCTCCGTATTTTTCTCCAAATAAGGCAATTGCACCCATTTTTTGAGCTTCTGTCATTGGGATTGCTCGTTTTTCTACAAGGCTAATATTTTGTCTAATTTTGTTGTTTACGATAGTTTCTATTTGTGCAATTTCCTGGTCGGTAAGTTTTTGAAAATGTGAAAAATCAAAACGAAGTTTTTTGTCATTAACCAAAGAGCCTTTTTGTTCTACATGGCTTCCCACAACTTTACGTAATGCGTTGTGTAATAAATGTGTAGCTGAATGGTTAGCTGCTATTAGCAAACGACGTTTTTTGTTTACAACAGCGTGGAATGTTGCTGTAATATTTTTTGGTAATTCTTTTGCATAATGAATTATAAGACCGTGTTCTTTCTGGGTATCAAATATTTCTAATTTATTTTCATCATTTTCAATATATCCAGTGTCTCCAACTTGTCCGCCGCTTTCGGCGTAAAATGGTGTGTAGTTAAACACAAGGTGATAAAGGTCTTTTCCCTTTTTAGTAACCTTTCTGTAACGTGTTATTTTTAAGTTAGTTTCAGTTTGGTCGTAGCCAATAAATTCTTCTACATCGTCTTCCAAAATAACAACCCAGTCGTGGGTATCTAATTTAGCTGCATTTTTAGACCTATTTTTTTGTTTTTCAAGCTCTTCGTTGTATTCTTTTTTGTTTACAATAAGGTTGTTTTCGTGTAAAATAAGTTGTGTTAAGTCTAAAGGAAAACCAAATGTATCTGATAATTCAAATGCTACTTTTCCGCTAACAATCTGGTAGCCATCTTTTTTTGTGTCTTCAATAACTTTGTCTAATAATTTTATTCCATTTTCAAGAGTGTTTAAAAAAGTTTCTTCTTCTTTTAAAATTACTTTTGAAATAATTTCTTTTTGCCTAATTAGTTCAGGATAAGCATTTCCCATAACATCTATTAGGGCAGGAAGTAGATTGTATATAAAAGCTGTTTTTTGGTCTAAGAATGTAAAAGCATATCTTATAGCTCTTCGTAAAATTCTACGGATAACGTAGCCAGCTTTTTCGTTAGATGGTAATTGTCCATCTGCTATTGAAAATGAGATAGTTCGCAAGTGGTCTGTTATTACTCGCATTGCAACGTCTGTTTCTGTTTTTTCTCCGTATTTGTGTCCGGTAAGTTTTTCTATTTCAGTTATTATAGGCACAAATAGGTCTATGTCGTAGTTTGATTTTTTCCCTTGCACTACTCTACAAAGTCTTTCAAATCCCATTCCTGTATCTACGTGTTTGTCTGGCAGATTTACAAGTGAGTTGTCTTTTTTTCTGTTGAATTGGATAAATACGAGATTCCAAATTTCTATAACTTGTGGGTGGTCTTTATTTACGAGTTCTTTTCCAGCAAGTTGTTGTTTTTCAGAGTCTTCTCTAAGGTCTATATGAACTTCGGAGCAAGGTCCGCAAGGTCCTGTTTCGCCCATTTCCCAAAAGTTGTCTTTTTTGGAGCCGTAAATAATTCTATCTTCGGGAAGGTGTTTTTTCCAAAAACTTTTTGCTTCTTCGTCTGCTTCAAGTTGGTCTTCTTTACTTCCTTCAAAAACTGTTGCATACAAATTTTCTGGATTTATTTTCATTACATCTACAAGAAATTCCCAAGCATAGTCTATTGCTTCTTTTTTAAAATAATCTCCAAAAGACCAGTTTCCGAGCATTTCAAACATTGTGTGGTGATAGGTGTCGTGCCCTACTTCTTCTAAGTCGTTGTGTTTGCCAGATACTCGCAAGCATTTTTGCGAATCTGCAACTCTTTTTATATCGCTATCGGCATTTCCCAAAAAAATTTCTTTAAATTGGTTCATACCTGCGTTAGTAAACATTAAGGTTGGGTCTCCTTTCAAAACCATTGGTGCTGAGGGAACTATTTTATGTTGCTTTGATTCAAAAAAATCAAAAAAGGCTTGTCGTATTTCTTGTGAGTTCATTATTTTAATTGGTTTATTGATAAAAAATAAGTTGCCAAAAGTAAAAATTTTTATTTATACTTAAAAATCTAAATTGAAATATTCGTTCAAAATACATCTGCTTATAAAAAGACAAAATGAAAATTTTGACTTTTTTATTTTAAAATCAGCTTAATTTAAGTTTTTTTAGGTAGAGTTCATATCAAAAAAGGTTGTAAATTTGTATTGTAATATTATTTTGTTCATTAATCTACATAACTTTTCCATTACTGTTTTTTAAGTTGTTGTTAATCATTAATTTAAGTGTTATTGTGTGTTTATATTGCATCTAAATATTTTTCAAATTCAAGCCAGTTACTTTTACAATAATAATTTTGATAAATTTTAATTTCTTTTGCTCGTCCTCCACTGACAAGTTTTGCTGGAACAAGAATAAACCAGTCTCGGAATGTCTTATGTTCTTGTTTTACAAAGCGTTTGTGATTTCTTCTCATTATTACAGAAATATTATAGGCAAAACAATTTAATTGCCAT
>Ga0193956_1000063_pt1 | contig 45197 bp, 42 predicted proteins | sample BB_7_MG_FD_140358 | JGI IMG/M metagenome (GOLD analysis project Ga0193956, IMG submission 140358) | Microbial mat bacterial communities from the Broadkill River, Lewes, Delaware, United States - BB_7_MG | ecosystem: Environmental > Aquatic > Freshwater > River > Microbial mats | place: USA...
CCACGATTATCATCGTGGGCTATTTTGTTTTGTTTTTCTGGAATTTTATTGGTAATATTTTTAGGTTTTTCTTATTTTTTATATTTTGATAATTCTATGTTTAATTTATTAATATCTTCTATAAGTTTTCGTTCTATTTTTAAGTTTTTCTTTAATTTGTTTTTAAGGTTTTCTTCTTGTTCTTTAAGCCTTTTATTTTCTTTTTTAAGTTCTTCTACTTCTAATTTATTTTTGATAGAAATTGTATCAAATTCCATTTCTTGTTTTTTGAGGTCTTTTTGTTTTTTTTCTAATAATTTAGTTGTTTCATCTAATTTATTTCTATTATAAACACTTTCGGTTATGTTATATGCTATACAAATAACTTTTTCAACTTCGTTGTATTGGTTAAAAACGGCAGTGTAATATTCTTCTAAATAAATGGTTTCTAAGTTTATTATTAGTTTAGATATTTTATTATATACATTTCCATTTCTTATTTCATCAATAAAATCATCTTGCATAAATATATTATCTTCTTCTGTAAATTCTGCTATATTGTGTCCGATATATTTATTTTCGTTTAGTCCTAATGTTTTCAGGAGTTCTTTATTTGCTTCTGTTATGTATCCGTCTATGTTTATTTCGCTAATTAGCAAAGATTTTTCAAATGCACTTATTATTCCATTCATTTCCAGTTCTCTTCTGTTAGATTCTTCTTGTGTTGCTTTTAGTTCTTCTAAGTTTTGTCTCATTTCTTCTTCTTGTGCGTGCATTTCTTCTGTTTGCTTTTGCGACTGAGCCAAAAGTTTTGTAGTTCTATGGTTTATTTTTGTAATTGAAAGAGTAGAAGCTATTGATTCTGTTACTTTTTCAATAAATTCTCTTTCGTGTTCTTCAAATTTATTGAACGATGCTATTTCTATAACTCCGAGTATTTGGTCTTCTAATTTTAGTGGGATAATAAATAGGCTTCGAGGGTTTGCACCACCAAGTCCAGAAGTAATTGTTATATAGTCGTTAGGAATGTCGGTCATGTATATTGGGGCTTTTTCTACTGCACAAGTTCCGATAAGTCCTTCACCCAAAAGTATTTTCTTTTTCTTTTTTCGTTCTTTATTGTATGCGTATGATGCTATAAGCTCTAAATATATGTCGTTTTTGTCGTCGTCGTTGTATAGGAACACCCCTCCCTGATTTGCATTTAGGTATGCAACGAGGTTTTTTATTACGTTGTTTGACAGTTCATTAAGGTCTTTGGTTGTTTGTCTTAATATTTCGGAGAATTTGGTTACTCCGTCGCTCACCCATTTTCTTATAGAGTCTTCTTGTTCTCTTTTTTGGTCTTTTATTTTTGCTTCTTGTAAGTTTTGTCTCATTCTAAGGAGTGAGTTTCCTAACACGTCTTCGTCGCTAAGTGGGTGGTATTCGGTGTCAAATTTTTCGTTTCCAATTTCTTCGGCAAAGGCTGTTGTTTTTTTTAGTCCTTCGGTTAGTTTTTGTAGAGATATTGATATTTCTGCAATTTCGTCTTTTGAGTCTATTTTTATTTGTTTTTTTGGAAGAATACCTTTTCTAAGTGGAAGTATATAATCTTTTATAGTGTTTACTGGCTCTATTATTAAAGAAGAGAATTTTATTATTATTATTATTAAAATTATTATAGCTACAAATAAGGCAACTATACTTATTATTATATTGTTAATATATATTCTATCTATTTTGGCTTGTAAAGTTTCGTCTATTTCTTTAAAAATTGGTTGTATTTTTTCTACTTCTACTTGCATTTCTCTAAATAGTCCTTCTTCTTTGGTGTATCCCAGTTCTTTATCTATGTTTACAAGTGCAATAAATTCTTTTTTGTATTTGTTAAGGTTTTCTATTGTAGTTTTGCTTAGTATAATATTATTTTGGGGGTTTATTACCCTTAAGCTATCTGCTTGGTTTGCAGAGCTGTCTATAACTGGTTTGTTTTTAGATAAGTAGTTGCTTATATCAACAAACGTGCTTAAATATTGTTTGTAATAAAGTATATCTTTGGTTAGTATATAATTATTTTCATTTTGCTTTAGCAGATATACTTGTTTTAAAAATTCTGTATCATCTGTATTTTTTATAACATAATCGTATGAGCGTTGCATTTCTCCAATAATTCCAGTGGACTTTGAGCCTCTGCGATAAAGTTTTTGTCCAATAGCATTTATTAGTAGTTCTGTATTTTCTAAGTTATCTACAACACTTATTAGTTTTATATCAGCATTAATTTTCACTAATATTTTTTTCTCTCTAATCTCTTGGATTTGGTCTATTATATTGTTGGTTTTCAGTTCACTTTGTCGGAGATATACATTTTTACCTGTTTTAAAAAACGATTCGTCTTCTACATAATGGTTTAAGAAGTTTTGGTGTGATTGTCTTAAATCAAGATAGTTTATTTGAATTTTTTGTAGTTCGGTATTATAATTTTTATAGTTGTTATATTTTAGTGTATCTAATACATATATTGCTATAAATAATAGAAATACGAGAATAAATGATGCTGTAAATATTATAAATTTTGTTTTTAATGGTAAATTTTTCATAAATAATAAATAATTAAATAAATGAAGAATTAAAAATTAGCAATTTTTGGTTGCGGATAATCAAATAAGTAAGTGCTTAGTTTTAAGTATTTAGTTTTTAATGGGCTTTCGCACTAAATTTTTATATAAAACTTTTGCAATAGTAGTGCCACAGTTTTGTTTTTAAAAATTTGTTAAAAATAAAAAAATTATCTATAATAATAGATAATTTTTTTATTTATTTTCAAAATTTATAATTTATTTCAATTTATTCTGCAACTTTCATTTCTATTTGCTCAAATGTTGCAGGTGAGCCAGAGGCTGTGCATTTATATGTTGCAGTATAGAAGGTGTGTGCGTAGTTGTCGTCAAATGTGTCGAAAGTAAGAATATAATAAACGTCAAAGTCTCCTACTTTTGGAACTGCATCTGGATATTTTTCTTTTAATAAAATATCTAAACCTTCATTAAGTCTTTCCCAAACAAGAGCTAATGCGTCTTCGTCTGACATGCTTTCTGGAAAGTCTTGTGGAACTTCCGATCTGCGTTTTGAGACTCTTATATCAAAATTGCCATAGTATGCACTTGCTCCTGTATAATATTCATTGTTTCCATAAGAGCTAACATATTCTGAGCCAATATTTGCACCTACATAATCTACTATTATTTGATAGTCGTCAGCCGAAATGGTAAACATTACTGTTGGGTCAAATATCCAGCCAGTGCCTATATGGACAAATTGTGAAGTTATGGCTTCTGCTGGGCTATAAAATTCCCAACTTGAATTGTAAACCATTTTTCGTCCAAAAGTAGATGCACTTCCGCTGTAGTAATCATAAATAACAAATTTGAAATCACTTGCTTGTGCATAAGGATATTTGTTGTTTAACAAAGCAGGTAGATAGTTTTCTGCTGGATAATCGTCTGAAAAATTATTATGACTACCTGGTCCGGGATTTCCCATTGCGGCATAGTCTGCTTCTGTTACTACAATGTATGAGTCGTCTGCTTTTGACCAGCTTGTTCCATCGTATATGTAGAAGTCTGCAACTTTTGTATTAACATCTGGGTATAGATATGTTACTTTTGCATAAATAATATCTGTTTCTAAGTTTTGATTTGTTATAAAATCTGGTAGAATATTTGCAACATTAGTTCCTTCGGTAAAACAGTTTGTAAAACCAAGTTCTGCATAATTTGCATTTGTAAGGGTTATGCTTTCTATGTCTCCAAAATAGTTTTCTTCAAAGTTGAAGTCTTCGTTATAATTGTTGTAAGTAATTTGTGCGGTAGAATTATTATTTAATGCTGCAAAATTTTCTGAAAGCACTGCAGGCACATAATCGCTTGCGGTATAATGAGAGTTAAAGCTTTCAAAAGTTTTGATGTATCCTGCATAAGTAGAGTCTTCTTCTGTTACAGCATCTTCCATTGCAAAATTGCTTGCAGCTTGATAGTCAGATGATGTTAATACGTATTCAATATCTTCGCTATAAGCATTATCTATTGCTTCATCATGCTCTTTATACAACTCCTCATTTGGGTTGCAGGCACTAAAAAAGAGTGCTGCAATTATTGTTGTTATTATTAAGTATTTTTTCATTTTATTTAGTTTAGTTGTTATTAGTTTAGTTGTTTAGTTGTTTATTGGTTTAATAGTTTATTGGTTTAATTGGTTTTAAACCAATAAACTATTAAACTATTAAACCAATAAACCAATATTAAAATTTTGTTTTTAAACCGATAGACCAAGTTCGTCCAAAGCCATAATATACTCCTGATGTAAAAGAGTCGTGATTTATTCCATCGAATCCGTCTGAAATATATTCTGTATTTAGTATGTTATCAACTTTTCCGTAAAGAGTAGATTTTAGACCTGCTATTTTAAATCGGTATTTTACATTAAAGTCCATAACTTGGTAGTCTGGTAGCATCCATGCGTCAATACCTTTGTCTGCTTCTACTGTTCTGTTTTCTACCAAAAATTGTGCGTATAATCTGTCGTAGTGGTTAAAATCAAATCCTATTTTTAAATCTTTAAGAAGTTCCCAATCTACTCCAAGAGCTGCTGTGGTTTGTGCAGCGTCTCCAACGTGTATTCCTGATGTATAAATATTTACTGTTTGTGAAAGATTTCCATTTTCATCATAAATATTTGCATTTACGTCATCTCCCCATTTCCAATCTCCAACAGAAGCCATTGCTCTTACTTCAAATTTTTTCGAAAGTTTGTAAGTCATTTCTAATTCAACTCCTTGATGAATTGCATCTAATCCAAGAATGTTTGCAGTTTCATTATTTCCAAGTTGTCTTGTTAAAGCTTTGTCTCTCCATTGTGTATGATATAAAGTTAGGTTTGCTTTAAATTTAGCTGTTTTAAGTCCATATCCTAATTCGGCAGATAATACTTTTTCGTTTTGAGCTTCTTTATTTATAACGTTTTTATCTATAAAAGCATATTGGAAAAATGGTGCTCTTGTAAAATATCCTCCATTAACAAATATATTTTGTTGGTCTGTAATATTAAAATTTGCTCCACCTTTTCCACTGTATCCAATAAAATTAACCCAGTCAGAAACTTGTCCTTCTTCTACTGTGTAGTTAAAATAGTCTGTTCTTCTATAGTTTTTCATTGAACCAGATGTTGATAAAAATCCTGAAAATTTATCAGAAACATATTCTGCTTGAAGGAATAATCCTGTCCAAAGAACTTCTCCAAGATAAAACTTACCATATTTATCTCCTACTTGTAGAGGTGTTCCTGGTTCTTGATTAACATCTGTTCCGTCTAAAAAGTAGCTTCCTCCCAGTAAATCTACAAGAGCATAGCTATGATAGCCTCGGTAGTATCTTGCGTCTAAACCTCCTGTAATGTTTACATTTCCAACCGTAGTGTTTAACGAAGAGAGTATTCCATACCAGTCATGCGAGTTGTTACTCATAGAAACAACTGTTTTTGAACCTGTTGTAGATGCTACATTTTCTGCAATCGCTTGGTCAAAATCAATAAATCCTTCGTTATTTCTAACTACATTTCCTAAGTCTTCAATATTTGAATAGTTATACAAGGCATTGTATTGGTTAGCATTAGATCCTGCTAATCTTCTTCCGCCTCCTCTACCAAAAGAAGCGTATAACGAAGTAGAAAGTGTTGTATTGTCAGAAATATTCCAATAGTGGTTTAAAGATGTTTGAGGTTTTGTATATGCGTTGTAAGCATAACCTGTGGCATAAATTTCCCCATTTCTATATCCATAACTTGTATTTGTTCTTATGCCGTCAGGCGAATTTCTATACACTTCAATTAGGTGATGAGAGCTACGTTGATTGTGCCATTGGGAAGCTCCAAAAGCTGTAAGAGAAAGTGTTTGGTTATCTTTTATTCTTTTAGATACATTAAAAAAGTAAGAGTATCCTTCAAAATTTGTTCCTAAAACATATCCATCACCAGCCGTTTTTGCTCCGCTAACTGTTACTGCCCAATTATTGTCAAGCAAACCTGTAGAAACAGTAAAAGCCATTTTTTGATAACCGTTATTTCCCATTCCATAATATACCGAGCCACCTTTGTTTGCATCAGTACTTTTGGTAAGAATATTGATAGTTCCTCCAACTGATGAGATAGCAAGTTTTGATGCACCAAGTCCTCTTTGCACCTGCATAGAGCGAGTTACATCTGAAAGTCCAGCCCAGTTAGACCAGTAAACTTTTCCATTTTCCATATCGTTTACAGGCACACCGTTAATAAGCACACCAATATTATTTGAGTCAAATCCACGAAGATTAATTCTTCCGTCTCCGTATCCTCCACCTGTTTTGGTAGCATATACACTTGGAGTGGATTTTAAAATTTCTGGAAACTCCTGAGTTCCAAGTTTTTCAGAAATAACTTCTGGACTAATTTTAGAAACTGCAACTGGAGTTCTTCTATCTACTGCATAAGATGCAATTACTTTAAGCTCTTCAATACCAATTGCATCAATAGCTAATTTAATTTCACCAAGTTCTTTCGTTTCACCACTTTTTAGGTTCATTTTAAAAACTTGATCTACAAATCCAACAAAAGATACAATTACTTCAATATCTTTGTTTGCAGGCACTTTTAAATTAAAAGTTCCGTCAAAATCCGTGATTGTCATAGCTTTTCCGTCTTTTACAACCACAGAAGCCCCAATTAGCTCAAGTCCATCTCCGTCTACTATTTTACCCTTTACTTCTTGGGCAAACGTAGATAAAGAAAAAACTGCAAGCATTAATAATAATACTATTTTTTTCATAAAAATAAAAATTTAAGGAGTTATTAGCTACTTGTTTTCAACTTTAAATGTTTTAATAGAAAAAAACAGAAATAGCATTTAATTAAGAAAATTAGAAAACAAAAGTAATTTTTATTGTGTAATTAAAAAAAAAAAAATCTATTTTTGTGAAATGAAAAATATAAAATATATAATTTTTGATTTTGACGGAACTCTTGCAGATACTTTAAAATTTGCAATAATGATTTCTAATAGGCTATCAGATAGATTTAATTACAAGAAGATTACCGATGATAAGTTAGACGATTATCGAGGAATGTCGGCACAGGAGTTGATAAAAAAATCAGGAATAAAATATTATAAAATCCCTTTTGTGGCTACACAATTTAAAATTGAATTTAAAAAAGTTATAGACCAGCTTCAAGCATTTCCTGAAATTCCAACTATGCTCGAAGAATTAAGTAAGTCTTTTAAGATAGGGATACTTACTTCTAACGCTGCCGAAAATGTAAATTTATTTTTAAAATCTAACAAACTTTCGGATTATATAACATTTGTAAATTCTCAATCACGATTATACGGAAAGCATATTTCCTTACGAAAAATAATGTCTAAATACAATTTACAAAAAGATAACATCGTTTACGTAGGAGACGAAACTCGTGATATTGAGGCTACTAAAAAAATAGGTATAAAATCAATTTCGGTAACTTGGGGCTTTAATACTAAAAAAATTCTCAAACTTTTTTCGCCCGATTTTATGGTAGATAGCCCCAAAGAAATTATTGAACTTGTAAAAAATATTTAAGCAAATAGTAACAAACTTATTGCCATAACAGCCATGCCTGCAATGAGTCCGTATATTCCAATGTGGTGCTCGCCAAACTCTTCGGCTGTTGGCAATAGTTCGTCTAACGAAATGTAAACCATAATTCCTGCAACGCCAGCAAAGATAACTCCAAAAAGTGCATCGCTAAAAATATTGATAAGCAAAAAATATCCAATTATTGCTCCTACTGGCTCAGACAATCCAGACAAAAACGAGTGAACAAATGCTTTTTTTCTGTTTTTTGTTGCGTAATATATTGGAACAGAAACAGCTATGCCTTCTGGAATATTATGAATTGCCACCGCAATTGCAATGCTTACTCCCATAGTTGGGTCTTGCAAAGCTCCCATAAATGTTGCCAACCCTTCTGGAAAGTTATGAATACCAATGGCTAAGGCAGAAAACAGTCCCATTCGCATCAATTTTTTATTTTTCAGCTCATCTTTTTCCAGTTCGGTTTTTACGTGAGTTAATTCATGTGGATTTTCGTAGCTTGGCACTAATTTATCAATTATTGCTATTATTGCAATTCCTCCAAAAAATGCCAAAACTGTATAAATATATCCAATTTTGTCGCCATAGCTTTCCATCAAAGAGATTTTGGCTTTAAAAAAAATTTCTACAAAAGATACATAAATCATAACTCCTGCCGAAAATCCTAAGGCTCCTGCCAAAAATTTTGGATTAAATTTTTTGGACATAAATGCCATAATACTTCCAATACCTGTTGAAAGACCTGCAAATAATGTTAGCCCAAAGGCAAATAAAAAATCTTTTGGAATCATATAAAAGTGTAAAATTATGTTTTAAAAAATTGTTAAATTGTTGCTTCAATAGTTCGTTAAGATTTTATTTAATGTTCTGATTCTTAGTAAAACAATTTCAGTAGTTTATTGAAATTTATTCTTATTATAAATAATTGATTTATTGTATTTTAATTAAAAATAAAAGACTAAAAATTAAAAACTATTGAAAAGGTTAAAGTTCTAAGCTGTCTATATTTTTCTGAAAAATTTGAAAATATTGCCCAACATGATAGCCGTCCATAAGTGCGTGATGGGCTTCCACCGAAATTGGCATTTGTTTTTTATTATTATGTTCTTTAAATTTTCCAATAATAATAACAGGTATGCTGTCGTCGTATCCAAATTTTCGTGGATTTTGAACAGAAGTAAATGTAACCCAAGGTACTATTGAATGCCTTGTAACATTTAGCCTTTTTTTATTAGAAATTGTTTTTGTTTTCAAATTTTGGTTCATTATTTTGCGAGATTTTGTACAAAATTCTTTTATATTCTCAAAATAATCAAGAAAAACAAAGCCAAAAGTATTGTCTTCATACAAAATAGTTGTTCCTATTTGCATATCTTTCAGAAAAAAAACTTCATTTTTAATAATTCGGTAGCCAAAATTTTCTATTTCGTTGATAGTTTTTTGTGATATATACAAAGTTGCCAATGAAAAAGGTAGGTTGTTCTTTTTGCAATAATCATATAATTTTGTAATATCTACATTTGCCGTAACATTAAAAAAGGGAAAATCATAATCTTTAAAATGATTATATTGATTTTTCCTTTTCCAAGTTTGAATATTTATTTTATCCATTTATTCTTTTTTTTTATCCAAGTTTACATGCAGAGATACTGCTGTGTTGTAGTCCAAAACAGGGTGCTTGTTTACCGAAAGGTCGAGCGAAACTCCTTTGAATTTGTAGCCAGTTCCAAAGGCATAGGCATAATCTTTTCCTGTAATTTCTATGCCACTACGCAAGTAAAGTTGCGAAATTAAATTGTAGTCTATTCCTGTTTTAAATGAAGGTTTTTGCTCTAAATCTTTTTCGGTTTCTATTGCAAAAAGTAGTTTTTCTGTAAATTGATAGCCCATTCCTAACCGGAATATTGTTGGCATTCTTTCGTTTTCGTATTCGCTAATTTGTGCAGGAACAGGGTTGAAAACGTGTGCACCAATATACATTTTTTCGTTGGGTTTGGCAAGCAAACCTATTTCACCTGCAACGGTGTTTATATTCCCATAATAAGCAGCTTGCTGAATCATAAAATAATCCATTTGAAACCCGATTGACAGATATTTTGATAGTTTAAGAGCGTAAGCCAAACCAAATTTATTTTCGTTAAATTGGGAAAATCCGTAGTTTGTGTAAGTTAAACCAAAAGCTCCTGCTTTGCTGCTCATTGCAAAAGCAGAGGATTTTACGCCAAATTCTTTTAATCCAAAAGTATTGTTGTAATGCACTCCAAAGCTGTATCCTTCAAGCTGTGCAAGCCCTGCCTGATTGCTGTATATAGACCACAAACTGGGAACGGCAACAGTAGAGTATGCCATGCCAGATGAATTTGCCCCAACAGGAAAATTATCTGCAAAAGAGATAAAGGGTAAAATTAATAGTATTAAAAAAGTATAAGTTTTTTTCATTGTCATAAAAGTTAAGTATTTTCAGATAATCAAAATTAATATTTTATAATGAAATAAAAAATAAAAATTATTTATTGTCCACTAAATTTTTAAATTCGCAGGCAAGTTTATTAAGAGCAGACATCACGTTTTGTTTGTAATTTTTATCATAAGTTATATTTGGGGTGTTATTAACATCAATTATATAAATTTTTTGAGTTTTATTGCATCTTAAAACGTCTAATTCTCCGTAGTCAATATTTATTTTTGCCGAAAATTCTAAAAATTTTTTAATTTCTTCTGACGAAAAAACTTCTTCGGCAGTTCGTGTTTCAATATTATCTACAACATTTTTAAATCTGCTGCCCTTGGGGTGATATTTTTTTAAAACATAAGGGATTTTTTGGTTTATCAATGCAAGGCGAAAATCTAAAATTTGACCTTCGGGAGTGTTATTATCAATTAAAATTTGATAAATAAATCCTTCTTCTTTTTCGGCTATTGGGCAATCAATTATTTCGTAGTTGTGTAGAGCATTTATTACGCTTTTTTTCACGGCTTTACCCTCAAAAGTTAGTGGATTTATTTCTGTTCCATATCCGAAAACTTCCTTAAAAACTGCATCTACAAGTAGCTTGTTGATGTCCAAACTTTTAAGATTTAGAACTTTTTTTTGTTTTGCAATATCTTCTAAGACTTTATTTGATTTTCGGTAAGTAGCATATTCCCAATTTATTGCAAGTTTGTATTTAGACAAGGGGTTGTTGGTGTAATTATATCCAAGTTTTTTGCAAATTCTTGAAATTGTTGCCTTCTTGCTCGGATAGTGGGGATAAATTAATATCGTTTTTATATTAAATCCCGACCTAAAAAACAGATAGCTTAGCCTAAAAAAATGTTTTATATCCTTAGTTAATCGCTCCGAAAACGGCATTCCGTTGTAATATTTATTAAAAATACCTCTTTTATTCATTTTTTATTAACAACTTATTATTACTTTTGATGCAAATTTAAGCTACAAATTTAGTATTAATATTTAAGAAAAAGAAAGTTATGAATATATTAATATTTATGAACAATGTTTTGCCCGTAAATAAATATGGAGGCACGCAGCGAATAATGTGGTGGCTTGCAAAAGAATACAATAATATGGGGCATAAAGTAACTTTTTTATCAAAAAAAGGAACTACTTGCAATTTTGCCGATGTGATTTTTTACAATCCTGAAAAAAGTTTTGATTCACAAGTTCCACAAAATATTGATATAATACATTTTAACAGCACTCCAACAGAAGATATTAGCAAGCCTTTTCTTGTTTCTATACGTGGGAATGGACAAAAAGGCGAACGTTTTTTAAAAAATACTGTTTTTTTATCAAAAAATCATGCAGAACGGCATAGTTCTAATGCTTTTGTTTACAATGGCTTAGATTTTGATGACTACGGAAAACCAGATTTTAAAATAAATAGAGAGCATTTATTATTTTTGGCAAAAGCCTCGTGGAAGGTGAAGAACTTGGAGGGAGTAATTGATATTTCTAAAAAAAGCAAACAAAAACTTGCTGTTGTAGGAGGCAATAGACTTAACATAAAAATGGGCTTTCGTTTTACTCCCAGTTTAAACATTAAATTTCATGGACTTGTGGGAGGCGAGCCAAAAAATAAAATTTTGAATAAATCAAAGGCATTGTTATTTCCGGTGTTGTGGCACGAGCCTTTTGGAATTGCTATTATTGAAGCATTGTATTTTGGAATGCCCGTTTTTGGAACAACATATGGCTCACTTCCCGAAATAATTACAAGCGATGTTGGTTTTTTGTCTAATAAAAAACTGGAAATAATAGAAGAAATACAAAACATAGAAAAATATAACAGACAATATTGCTACCAATATGTTTGCGATAATTTTAATTCTAAAATTATGGCAAAAGGATATTTAAAATATTATGAAAAAGTTTTAAATAATGAAGAAATTAATAAAAAAGAGCCTTTTTCTAACGATGACTATAATAAAAAAATATTAGATTTTGAATAATGTTTTTTTGTCTAAAGTTAATACAAATATTAAATAAAAATTAGATTGTTTTGAAAAAAGATATAAAAATATTAATTAATTATATAAGGCCATATTGGCGACAAGTTATTTTATATATTACGGCTAATACTTTGTCTGTAATTTTTGCACTATTTTCGTTTACTTTGGTAATTCCTCTACTCAAAATTTTGTTCAATCCAGATAAGTTAGTAACCGAACCAATACAACTTACATTTTCCTCCGATGTTATTATTCACAATATTTTTTATTTAATAAGTAATATTATTGTAGATTATGGGGTGAAATACGCATTGCTTTTTATTTCTATATTTGTGATTATTACTACTTTATTTAAAGTAGGCTTTTTATATATTGGACGATTTTATATTATTACAATAAAAAATAAAATAGTTAGAGACTTGAATAATAGCATATATCAAAAAATTCTTTATCTGCCATTAAAATTTTTTTCCGAAGAAAAAAAAGGAGATATAATGTCTCGAATGAGTAGCGACGTAAACGAAGTTAAATTAACCATTGTGGCTATTATGAATATGATTGTTAGAGACCCGATAACAATTATTTTCTTTTTATTCTATTTGTTTTTTTCTAATTTTTATCTTACTTTATTTATTTTACTATTTATTCCAATAGTTGGATTTACTATTGGGCGAATTGGTAAAACTCTGAAAAAGAAATCTTTTAATGCTCAAACAATTCTTGGAGGACTTATTGCCAACTTGGAAGAAACCTTATCCGGATTAAGAATTATTAAAGTTTTTAATGCTGAAAATTATGTTTCAAATCGTTTTAGTGGAATAAATAATAATTACCTGAAACTTCAAAACTCGGTTGAACGCCGAAAAGCCCTTTCTAATCCTATAAGCGAATTTTTGGGAACTATTGTAATAGTTATAATTTTATATATTGGAGGTTCGTTGGTTTTGGGCGGCAATAATAATCTTAGTTCGGAAGAGTTTATTGCATATTTAATTGTCTTTTCGCAAATATTAAGTCCTGCAAAATCCTTATCTGCTGCTTATTATAATATTCAAAAAGGACGAGCATCTGTTCAGCGGATAGATGAAATATTGTCTATAAAAGATAAAATTCCAGAACAAGAAAATCCTATTTCTATAAACAAATTTACCCAAAGTATTGAGCTTAAAAATGTTTCTTTTAAATATAACGAAAAACTTGTTCTGAAAAATATTAATTTAAAAATAGAAAAAGGAACAACAGTAGCACTTGTTGGCGAATCGGGTTCGGGAAAATCTACGCTTGTAGATTTAATATCAAGACTTTACGATGTTTGCGAAGGCGAAATTTTATTAGATGGCAACAATATTAAAAATCTAAAAATTAAAGACCTGCGAAATATTATGGGAAATGTTAATCAAGAGTCTATTTTATTTAATGACACTATTGAAAACAATATTGCTTTTGGAATAGAAAAAAACATTGAGAAAGATATTATTGAAGCGGCTAAAATTGCTAATGCACACAATTTTATTATTGAAAAAGAATTGGGCTATAAAGAAAATATTGGCGATAGAGGTTCAAAACTTTCTGGTGGGCAGCGTCAAAGAATAAGCATTGCAAGAGCTGTTCTCAAAAATCCTCCAATAATGATTTTAGACGAAGCCACTTCTGCTCTTGACACCGAGTCGGAAAAAGTTGTTCAAGATGCACTAAATAACCTTATGCAAAATAGAACCTCAATAGTTATAGCTCATAGGCTTTCTACGGTGAAAAATGCTGATAAAATTTGTGTTCTACAAGACGGAAAAATTATTGAAACAGGCAAGCACGAAGAACTTATTGCAAAAAATGGAAACTATAAAAAATTATGTGATATGCAAATGGTTTAATATTCTATTTTTGTTTTTTTATACCGTTTACGCAAACAACAAGATTTTTACTTTGTTTTTGTTTCATTATTTCTAAATTTGCTTTTACTATTTCGTTGGTATAGCTTTTTTTATGAAAAATGTGATAAACAATAGCTCTGTTTTTTACAGATTTAATTCCTATTCCGCTGGCAGACAGTCGCCAAGCAATATCTGTATCTTCGCCTACTCCTGCGGTAATATAATCTTCGTCAAAGCCATTAATGTCTAATAAATGTTTTTTGCAAACGCCCCAATTTCTGCCAAGCAGCCCTCTTTTTTTGTAGGATAAAGAAAAATAAGGAAAATAAAATCCTGATTTTAAATGTTTTGATTTTGAAAAAAATAAAGTAAATAAATTTAATTTATTCAATAATTGAGTTTCAAGAATTTTTTTTGATAATTGTTCACTCAATAATACCGATCTCCCAGAATAAAAATAGCCCTGTTTTATTATTTTTTTATATTCTCTTACAAAATGTTTGTGAGGAATACAATCTCCATCAATAAAAACTAATTTTTCTGATTTTGCTTTTAAAATGCTTTTATTCAGCATATTATTTTTTCTAAAACCATTATCTTCTTTTTGAAATAAGTGATGAATTTCAAATTTAAAAGAATTTTTATTTTCAGAAATATAATCTATAGTTTTTTGATTAAAATCATCTTCGGATAAAATAACTTCAAAATTATTATTGCTCTGAAAATTTAATGCTTTGAGAATAATTTTCAAATTGTCTATGGCTTTATAATATGATATTATTATTGTTAGTTCCATTTTTTCCAATTTTTTGACCCAAAATGATAATTTCCTCCAAGTATTTTTTGTTCAATAAAAGTAGTAATTTTATATTTCAATCTTTCGTGTTTCATTTTAGGGCGAGTTGGTTTATAGTCTTTTTCGTAATGTAATTTATCAGCCCAATCAAATTTCGCAATCCATTCTTTCATTACTTTTGGGTGAGTTCCTGTAAAAACAGGCAATTTTGATAAATTCCCATAATCAAAAGTATCAGCTTCGTTTTTATATATTTCACCAGCTTTTTTTGTGCCATGATGGATTGTATTTAGTGCCTTAGATTTTTTTTGCATATATTCTGGCGGACGCACCCAACCATAATGATATATATAAGCATCTATTTCTGCAACATTTAGCTTAAAAGTTCCTTCTTTTTGTCGGTAATTTTTGCCATCAAAGTTTGGAATACGCCGAAAGGATTGTGCCGAAATATACGAATGAATATCTGGATTGTTTTTAATTATTCTAATTTCTTTTGGATACCAGCTATGGTAGTTATTGTAGTGGTTGTAGTCGCCAAAAAAATGCAAATATTTGAACAATAATGCTTCAATATTATCATTATTATGGTATTTTTCACAAGCCTGAAAAATAGTGTCTAAATATTTTTCGTGCACAACTTCGTCTGCTTGCAAATAGAATAGCCAATCGCCCGAACAAGCATTTTTTGCAATATCTGTTTGATGTGCATTTTCTGTGCCTCTTGGGTATTTTTCAATATCCCAAACGGTGTTAATTATTTTTATTTTAGAAGAGTTTATTTTTTCTATTTCTTGCAAAACTGTGTCGTCGTTGTCGCTGTCGCCAAGTGCGATAACAAACTCATCTACAATGGGTAATATAGATTCTATAGACTGTTTGATTGGGTAATATAATTTGGAAACATTTTTACCCATTGTAAAGCCACTAATTTTCATATTTTATCGTTTTTTATAAAAAACAAAGATATTAAAAAAAAATTATATCTTTGTATTTCAAAAAAAAATATGAAAAAGAATGAATTATAAGGAGCAAATAAAATCTTTTTTTAGAGAAAACGATAAGATTTCAAATATTTATTTTGGAATTTTAATTGTGTTAATAATAAGCATACCTTTTTCGCCGTTTGGAATTAGTGTTTCGGAGTTTTCTTTGCTTGGCTTGTGGTTTTTTACTTTTGGATTTAAAGAAAAATTTACGACACTTTTTAACAATAAATCTGCACTTATTTTTATAACTATTTTCTTATTATATCTTGTAGGTCTGCTATATACAACCGATATAAAATGGGGCTTACATAGCATAAAAATAAAACTTCCTTTGATTTTATTTCCTTTTGTATTATTATCTATTCCTCGTTTTTCAAAAAAGCAAATAAAAATATTGATGTATTTTTTGGTTGCCACAATTTTTGCAAAAACCTTGGAAACTTCTGCTAATCTCATTTTTGCTACCAATCAATTTGATGATATTAGACGAATTTCATCTATTTCTCACATTAGGTTTTCTCTTTTTATTGTTTTTTCAATTTATATTTTAATATATTATACTTTTATAAATAAAAAAAATAAAGTTTTTGATTTTAAATGTATTATTTCTAAAATTTTAATTGTTTGGTTGTCTGTTTTTCTTTTTGTTATACAGTCTATTACGGGCATAATAATATTTATTATTGTTGCCTATATTTTACTTTTTTATTTGGCAATAGAAAATAAAAAAAGAAATATTATTGCTATAATTATTATTATTCCAATTAGCATTTTAGTATATTTTATTATTAGTGTAAGTAATTTTTATAACACCGAGCCTTATGTTTTTGAGGATTTTGAAAAAGCAACTGCAAATAATAATTTGTATTGGCACGATACAACGAACTTGGAGTTGGAAAATGGTAATTATGTTTGGATTTATGTAAGCCAAAAAGAGATGAAGGAGAGTTGGAATAAAATAAGCAAATTAAAATATGATAGCTTGGACAAAGGAGGTCATAATTTAAAATTTACACTTATAAGATACTTAACTTCAAAAGGTTACAGAAAGGATTCGGTTGGCATAAGCAAACTAACAAAACAAGATATTTTAAATATTGAAAATGGAATTGCAAATTATCGGTTTTATAACAAATATAATTTTAACAATCGTATTTATAAAATTATTTGGCAATTTGATGTATATTTAAAAGGAGGAAATCCAAGTGGACATTCTGTAACTCAGCGTTTTGAGTTTTTAAAAACGGCTTTTCATGTGATACAAGAAAATCCTTTTTTTGGAGTTGGCACTGGTGATATAAAAAATTCTATAAAAAGCCAATACGATAAAGACAATTCTATTTTAGAAAAAGAATTTAGGAAAAATGCACATAATCAATATGTTAGTTTTGCTGTGTCTTTTGGAATTATTGGTTCTATTTGGATTGTTTTTGCTATATTTTATCCTTTTTTTAAGAATAAAAAATATAAACAAATGCTTCCTTCGGTGTTTTTTTTGATTTCAATAATTTCTATGTTAGACGAAGATACGTGGGAAACGCAGATAAGTGTTACATTTTTTGCTCTTTTGTTTTCTTTATTTATTCTTAGAAACGATAATTAAAAATTATTTTTTTTCTTCATTACCTTTTAAGGAGTCCAATTTTTGTTCTTTTTGTTTTATACGAAGGGAGTCTAAAACTTGTTCTTTTTCTTTAATTATTTTTATAACGTTGTTGTATATTTTTTCAAATTCTTCAAGGTTGTTTGTGTAATAATCTATATTTTTATCAAAATCGGCTCTATTTATGTTGTGTTTTTTGAAAACGGAATTGTAATAAGATAATGAATCGTTTTTTAAGTCTTTATCAAACAAGCCTTTTTCTACTATATATCCGTCTGCAATATGAATATCTACAAGCAAGTTTGTAAATTCTTTTTTTGATAAAATATTGTCGCTGTTTTGATTACATGAGAGTAAAAAAAACAGGACAATTATTATGAAATTATATTTTTTCAAAACAAATTAGCTTAATATTTTGGTTGCTTTATCTATCATTAGTTCATCTACAAATAGGTAATATTCTCCAAGAAGAAACATGCTGTCTTTTTTGTCTATTATTACTGTATCAATATTTGCATTTTCTAATTTTTCTTTTGCCACTTGTGCTTTGTAGTTATTGTTGAATGTTGCAATTTTTTGCCAATTTTTTTGAGAGTTAATTACGTCTGTTGCACGTTCAATATTCTCATCTTTTACAAAAAGGTCGTATTCATTATCTTCATTTTCTCGGATAATTCCTTTTATTGAATTTTTGCCAAGCAAATCTTCTCTAATTTCTGCACGGTGTAGTTTATCGTAAGTTTTCAAAAGCTCCCAACCACTCAGCTCTTCTAATATTTCTTTAGATTTGTCAACAAGTTCATTTTTAACATAAATATTAATCTCCTGAACATGTAAATTTGAGTCTTTTTTCTTTATTACGATTGCATCAATAGCTGCTTCTTCCAATATTTCTACTCTAAATCTCACCTGACGAGTGCGTTGGCACGAATCTATTTTTGTCCAGTCGGTTAGTTTTTCTCCAGTAAGATATGGCACTACTTGGTCTATTTTGTCGTTTTCAACAAATAGCTCATAATTTTCTAAAACAAATTCGCTTTCTTCTTTTTCCATCAAAACAACATTTACTCCCTCTTCTTGAAGAAGGTCGTATAACAATTTCATTGGTTTGTATAGAATAAATGAATTTATTTTTGTGAGTCCATAAAATTCGTCTATAAGTGCGTTTGCTTTTGCTTTGTCTTTTTTTCTAACGTATAATTCTATCTCTCCAATAAGAAATAAACTATCTGTTTCGTTAATAACAACTGCTTCTATACCGTTTTGTTCAAGAATATCTTTTCTCAATTCGGCTTGATGTATTCTATCAAAAGTTTGTATTTTTACCCAGTCTTGCATAGCTTTGTATTTTAGAAGGTTAAATTTTTATAATAAATTTAAAAGTGTGATTAATAACTTGCGTTAGAATCAAAAAATTTGTCAGTATTTTGATAAATTTCGTTTATCAATTTGTTGGCAAGGCTGCTTGTTCCAAAGCGGAAAAGTTCTGGTTTAAGCCATTCGTCGCCAAGAATATTTTTTATTATATTAATAAAAACAAGGGCGTCTGCACCGCTTGATACTCCTCCTGCTGGCTTGATACCTACTTTTTTGCCAGTTTTTTCGTAATAATCTTTAACTGCAAGAGCCATAACATATACCGATTCTGGTGTTGCTCCAATTTTTTCTTTTCCGGTAGATGTTTTCACAAAATCTGCACCGGCTTGCATTGCGAGAATACTGGCTTTGTATATTTTTGTGTAATCTAAAATAACTCCTGTTTCTAAAATAGTTTTTAGTTTATTTTCGCCTATTGCTTGTTTCATTTTATGAATTTCGTGAAATACAAGCTGATATTCTTCGTTTAAAAATTCACCGATAGAAATAACCATATCACCCTCATTAGCACCTGCTTGCATTGCAAGTCTTGCTTCTTGGGTTTTTATTTCCAAAAAAGTTTGCGATGCTGGAAATCCACCTACAACAGAGGCTAATCTTATTTGTTTGTTTTCTACTCCTTTGTGTATAGATTCTACATGGTTTGGATAAACACAAATTGCCGCAACACTTGGCATTTCTGGATAGGCTTTTTTAAAATTATTTACCTGAGCTACAATATTTTGCATTCCAACTTTATTGTCGGTGCAATTCAAAAAAGTTAGGTCTATAAGGCTAAAAACTAATTTTAAGTTTTCTGCATTATAAAGGCTTTTAGATTCTTCCGAAATTTTTGCGATTGCATTATCTACTTCTGTTTTGTCTATTTGATTTTTAAAATCTTTGAATAAATCTTTCATAAATATATATTGATTTTTTAGTTTTTAATTATTTATTTTGGAATTTTTTTTATTTAAAAACTCCAAAATTTGAACTGCATTTGTTGCTGCACCTTTTCGCAAGTTATCTGCTGTTATCCATAAATTTATGGCGTTTTTTTGCGAAAAATCCTTTCTTATTCTGCCAACAAAAACTTCATTTTTGTTATGTGCATTTATTGGCATTGGATAAATATTGTTTTGTATGTCGTCTTGCAATATCACACCTTTTGTGTTTGCAAATATAGTTTTTATTTTATTAATATCCACATTTTTTTCAAATTCTATGTTCACCGATTCCGAATGCCCTCCCAAAACGGGAACTCTAACGGCGGTGGCTGTTACTGAAATATTGTAATCATCTAATATTTTGTGAGTTTCGTTAATTAGTTTCATTTCTTCTTTGGTGTATCCGTTGTTGGTAAAATCGTCGCAATGAGGGATACAGTTTTTGTCTATCGGGTGAGGATATTTTTTTATGCCTTCAATATTTTGCCGTTCGTTTTCCATTTGCTTAATTGCGGCAACTCCCGACCCCGAAACCGATTGATAGGTTGAAACTACAACTCTTTTTATTTTAAATTCCTTGTGCAAAGGTGCAAGCACCATAACAAGCTGAATTGTAGAGCAATTAGGGTTTGCAATTATTTTATCTTCGGCTGATAAAATATTAGCATTTATTTCTGGCACAATCAGTTTTTTTGTTTTGTCCATTCGCCAAGCTGACGAATTATCAATAACTACTGTGCCTTGCTCGGCAAATTTTGGAGCATATTTTAGCGATGTTTCTCCTCCTGCCGAAAATATTGCAAAATCGGGTTTTTTGTTTATTGCGTCTTCTATTCCTACAACTTTGTATTTTTTACCGGAAAAAATAATTTCTTTTCCCACAGATTTTTCTGTTGCAACGGGAATTAACTCCGAAATAGAAATGTTTTGCTCTTCTAATATTTTTAGTATTACGCTGCCTACAAGTCCTGTTACTCCAACTATTGATAGTTTCATGTTTTATTGATTTGAAAGATAAATAAGAACGCCTACAACATCAATAAAACCTAATACTATTGAAAATAAGGCAAGAACTTTTCCTTTAGTCTTTTTTCTATTTATACGACTAACTGCTATTACTCCAAAAATTAGTGATACAGCACCAAGAGGAAGTCCAAAAATAATTAGACCTACTATCCCTGAAATAAAACCAACTATGGAATAAGCATCATATTTTTTTCGTGAAATATTTACAATTTCACTTGTTCCATTTGCATATTTGATTCTAAGAACTTTATTTTTTGTTATTATATAAGAAGGTCCTTCTAAATTATTATAATTTTTATATTTAATTTTTGTTTCAGAAACTTCTTCTACTTTTGCTTTTATTGTCGTGCCATCTCTTAGGTAGATAATGTCGCAAGTATCTGTATTATAGATTGCTATTTCTTTATTTTTACTAATTGCGTTATTTGTCGCAAAAATAGGTAATGTGTAAGTTAAAAGTAGTAAAAAAAATGTAATTGTAAATTTGTTCATAATTAATTAATTAAAATTATATTTGTTGTATTTTCTATTACTAATAATTTTTATATTTTTACTGTAAAAAATCTTTGCCCATAGATTTTTCTGTTGCAACGGGAATTAGCTCCGAAATAGAAATGTTTTGCTCTTCTATTACTTTTAGTATTACGCTGCCTACAAGTCCTGTTACTCCAACTATTGATAGTTTCATGTTAGTATTTTGTTATAGTAAAAATGAAAAACAAAAATATAAAAAATTAGAGAATTAAAAAAGATTTGTTTTATTCATTTACTTTTTTTCGCAACTTATTTTTATTAAAATCTTGATTGCGTTATTTCATGGAGACTTTAGTGTATGTCCAAGTGTTTTGTCCTGAAATAAGTTTACAATAAAAATTATTAATTGTAAAGCTAAAACATGGTCAAATAACTATCTATTGTCCATTTCTAACACCTATAGCGAGGTCAAAAAACTACATAGTTTGGTCAAATAACTAAAATTTGAACAAGCTGGGCTGTTTTTTGAGCAAACTGAATATTTTGGAGGATTCGCTTGGTTGTTATTTTATTTTGCTAAATAAAAAAAGCACCAAAGGTGCAAAATCAATAGCCTTGCCTGATAGGGAAGGAATAAATACGAAATTAATATAAAGCACTAAAGGTGCGAAATCAATTATGTTGGTAACCGATTACGCACCTTTGGTGCTTACTTAAAATCAACAACTTACCTTGCCCTAACAGGCAAGGCTACTTATTACGCACCGTTGGTGCTTAGTTAAAACTTTACAACACCAATAAACATCTATATTATTAAACTATTTTTTGTTTTTTATCAAAAGAAATTTGCATTTCAAAAATATAAATTTTAATTTTGATAAAATCTATTCTCTATTTTATTTAACAGAATAAGTTTTAGAAAATGGCTTAGACCTTGGCGAATTTAATGCAATTTTATTGCAAAAAATAGAAGAACTTACCTTATATATTATTGAACTAAATAATCGTATTGACGAACTTGAAAACCAAAAATAAATATGAAAACACAACATTTAATTTTACCAATATTAATAAGCATAGTCCTGTTAGGTTGCCGGAAACCTGACCCAGACCCACCAGAGCAGCATTATATACGACAAGAAGTTAGAGACTGGGGGTATTTTGAGGAAGGAAGTTACTGGGTTTTTCAAAACGATTCTACTCTAACATTAGACACACTTAGAGTTACAAATATAGATACAATAAAAACAGGATATAAAAAAGACTCTAAATTAACAGGACTTTATTCACGTTCTATATTTGAGTCAGATATATATTATGGCTTTCTTATCAATATAGAAGGTTCTTTATCTGATGCAGATATTTTTCTCAATTTTTATGAAAGAAGTTCTGTTGAAGAAGAAGTTACTATTATAGAAGGATTGTTTTTAAAAACAGAGTTATCTGAAATAAATCAATTTGGACAAAAACAATTTATTATGTCTAACAATTATATGCTATTATCTTGGGACGACAAGAAATTAAATAACAAAATTTTAAACAAAGAAGGCTCATCTTGGAAAAAATATAGTAATTATTATTTTCACCATGGTATGCAAATATTAGAAGATGAAGTAAACGTTTATGAAATAGACGAAATTTTAGATAATTACTCTCTTAATGGAAAAACCTATAATAATGTTTATCACATAAAATCATATTCTCTCACTAATGAAAGATACTATTACCCAGAATACTATATTAGTGATTTTTGGATAGTCAAAAACGTAGGCATAATAAAAAAAGTATTTAGACACTATAACGGATTTATCCTCTCGCAATCCTTAATAGACCACAGAGTTTACCAATAAAAAAATAAAGCCATGAAAAAAATAATTTTAATTTTACCAATATTAATAAGTATAGTTCTATTAGGGTGCCGTAAACAAGAATACGAACCACCAGCAGAACACCAACTAAGGCAAGGAGTAAAAGACTGGGGATATTTTGAAAAGGGGAGCTACTGGGTTTTTCAAAACGATTCTACTTTAAGATTAGACACACTTAGAGTTACAGAAGTAGATACAATAGAAACAGGATACAAAATACCTACATCTGGTTTTTCAGATCCAACAGATGTGTATAATGGATTTCACATACAATTAAAAGATTCCTTATCTATATACAGTATTTTTCTAAATTTTTCTGGCTGGGATAGATACGAAGAAAAAGAATATTTTACAGAACAAATGTTTTTAAGGGCTTACTTATATGAAAAAAATGAATTGGAACGTAGGCAACTTGTTTTTTCAAATAGTTTTATGCTTTTATCGTGGGATCAAAAACTGAAAAACTACAAATTTTCTAATAAAAAAAGATCTCCTTGGATAGAAGGTTATATGCCATATAATATGGAGCCGTATTTTTTTGAGAGCCAGATAGAATTTTATCCCTATGAAGAATTAAATATTTACGAAATTATGGAAGTTTTAGATAGCTACACACTTAACGAAAAAACCTATAATGATGTTTACCACATAAAAGCATACTCACTTAATAAAGAAGAAGGTTACGATTATGGATATAACATTAGCGATTTTTGGATAGCAAAAAATGTAGGCATAATAAAAAAAGTATTCCGAACAGAAGGCGAAACAATTCTTTCACAATCGCTAATAGACCATAAAGTTTACCAATAAAAAACAAAAACCATGAAAAAAATAATTTTAATTTTTACGGCATTGCTGTTTGCTTTTGCAAGCCAAGCACAAGATAAAATTAGCGTAAAGCTATATAAAGAAGAAGCTACCGCAAAAAATTTACAGCCAGAAAAACCAGACACTTGTTATTATTTATATAATTCAGAGAGAGAAATTGTAGCTTATATTTCTCCACAAGAGTTGATACCTTTTTCTTCGTATAAAACAACTCATTACACTGGTTGTCTTTATGAAAAAAGAACAATAACTTTCTTTGATGGAATTGTTTTTGACATCCCACCAATTCCTAATGTTTTTGTTTCGGCAGACACTTCTACTATTGTTGTTACAGGCACAGATGCACATGGCTTTGAATTTGGAAAAGGAATTAATAGAGGTTATGATAGTTCATCTGTTTATTTCTATAATAAAAACGGAAAATTACAAAGAACAATAACAGATAAACATGGTCATACTAATCAATATAAGATGTCCAATAATGGATATTTCTTAATTGTAGCTACTAATCAGGATAATAAAAAGCTTGGTAATTCAGAAAACAAAAACAAATATATTACTTATTACGATCCTTTGGGCAATGAATTATTTAACTACAATATAGGCAAAAATGCAGGAATTAGTAACATTGCAATATCTCCAAGCAGTAATTTTATTGCTGTTTCTTATACTACATTTAATGAACAAAAAAAAAGAGAGAATTATTATGTTATTGTATTAGATAAAGAAGGTAATATTATTACTAAAATACAAAATAATAATTTCACAATAACACCACCTATTAATTTCCTAAACGATAATTATATACTCTCATGGACATTTGAATATGGTGTATCTTTATACATTATTAATGAAAATAAAAATTCGTTAGTAGTTAATTATAATAATATCGGAATAGGATTTATGGAGCATAATATTCTGTTTTTTGAAGTATTAAAGTTCGTTGTAATAAAAAAAGATTTTCTTAAAGAAGGAACAACAGAAATAACAATTATTGATATAGAAACAGGAAAAGAACAATATATAAATAAAATAGAAGCAAAACCATCATTCCTCACATTTAATAATAAAAATATTTATAAAGTTGATGAAAATAAATTTAAAATACTTACTCCTGAAAAAACTTATTATTATGAAATTGAACAAAATTAAATATATCTTTAGCGTTATTATTTTTAATATTATTACTATTATTGGCTTTGGGCAAAATTATACAGATTGGCCTCGCCAGAGCGAAGAGCATCAAGTTCTTGCTACTTATGGAGAAACATCTCCTACTGTATATGCTACAAGAACTCCATTTCATGAAGCTATAGATATTTGGTGGGATACCTCCACAACAAAGCAGCCTCGCACTATCAAACTGCGGAGCTTTTTAAAAGACTTTAAAAGCAACATACTCTCCCAGTATTGTGTAACAAACAATAATAATCCTACTTCCTAATTTTATTAGAAGGCACAAGAACTTTTGGAGTAATCCATTTTCCTATATATTTTTCTTCGGGGATAAGCTTGTCGTTTTCGTCTAAAAACTGCCCGTTTGTATCTTTATTTATTATCCAACATTCTCCATCAAGAACTGCTTGTTTAACAATCTTTTGAAGTTCGTCGGAAGGCGTTTTTTTGTATTTTTTGCCAATATTTATTCCAACCTTGTTGTTTCTCAAATCCATTTCGCAGGCAACCGAATCGGGAAGTTTTCCTTCCTCTAATAGTTTTTTGTCGTAGTCTATTTTGTTACCTTTTTCGTGTGCAATTCCAAGTTTTTCTGCGGCTCTTGCACTTGTTTTTTGAGTAAGCATAGCCATCCAAAGTGTGTGTCGGAAAGCGTCCACCTGCCCGCCGTTGTAGTCTCCGTCAAAATCGGGGTCGTTAATGTGGCTGTTGGCAATTAGGCGTGCTTCTTTAGAAATTTTCCAAGCCTTCAAAACAGAAAATGGGTGGCAAATTACCCAGATTCTCTCAGGACGATGAATGTCTTTTATTTTTTGTGCATAATTTTTTATTGGAAAAGCCATAATTAAAAGTAAAATTATTATTTTTGTAAAATATTTCATGTTTTTTTGTTTAGTATTTTGGAAAATTAGTAAAATATATTTTTTCTTTTTATACTAAAATTCACAAATAACAATCAAGTTTCTAATACTCCAAACTGATGAACAAAATTAAGCAATTAATTCTTAACGAAAAAATAATTCTGTTTGTAATTATTATAAATTCACTTACCATTTTTTTTGAAGGTTTTGATGAATTAGGAAAAAATGCACAACATTATATTGCAATTATAGATAGTTTTATTACAATTATTTTTATATTTGAAGCTGCTATAAAAATAAAACATCACGGTTGGAGGGGTTATATAGGAGATAATTGGAATAAAATGGATTTTATTTTAGTTTTTTTATCTTTGCCGTCTCTTATTTTATTATTTTCGCATAAAATAAATGCAGATTTGAGTTTTATACTTATTTTTAGAATTTCAAGAGTTTTCAGATTTTTCAGATTTTTCAAATTTATTCCGGGAATAAATCACTTATTAATAGGTATTCAGCGAGCCTTACAATCTTCTTTATTTGTATTAATAGCATTTTTTATTTATAATTTTATAATTTCAATTTTATCGTGTTACTTTTTTAAAGAATCGTCGCCAGAGCTTTTTGGAAATCCGTTAAAATCGTTTTATTCTACTTTTAAAATTTTTACGGTAGAGGGCTGGTATGAAATACCAGATTTGCTAACAAAAAACCTTGGCACAGGTTCAGCAATTTTTGTAAAAGCATATTTTATAATAATTTTAATAACAGGCGGAATTTTTGGACTTTCGCTTGTAAATTCTATCTTTGTAGATTCAATGGTTAGCGACAACAACGACGAATTGGAAGAAAAAGTAGATGAACTAAATAAAAAAATAGACCAACTTATAGAGCAGATTAATCGGAAGCAATAAAATCTTATAATTAATAAAATAATAACAACTAAAATTTAATGAAAATGAAAAAAACAATTATTATTAGTATCGTAAGTATCTTTATGTTAGCTATTTTCAATTTTTCATGTGCTACCGATAAAGAACTAAAAAGTGCCGTAGTAGAAGAAACGGTAAAAGCAAAAGCAGGAAGCGATGTAGAAATAGAACTACCAGCAAACCCAAGCACCGGATTTATGTGGGACGTTTACAAAAATCAAAAACCAAAAGTTGCAAAAGTAGAACTTCAAAGATACATTTCGCCAGAAGACAACGGAATGATAGGTGGAGCTGGAAAAGATTTATTTATTTTTAATACTTTTAAAAAAGGTGAAACAATTGTTATCTTCAAATATGCTAAAAAAGACGAAGAAGATAAAATTGTTGAAGTAGAAAAAACTAAAATTTATAAAATAATTGTAGAATAATTTTTTTAGTTTTCGGGTTGTTGTGCTGCTTAGTGTTTGTCTATAAAGTAAGAATTATTTTATTGTTAAATTGTTGCTTTACAGCAGATACTATTTTATTTATTTAAAACATTTATAAAAAATGGCTACTGTATGGACAGGCATTATTTCTTTTGCAAGTTTTTCAAAATACGACAACTCGAAAACTATAAAAACCACAAAAACTATAAAAACACGAAAACTACATGTCTGACGAAAAAAAAGAAACAACACAAAAAAATGATACTACAAAAAAGGTAGAGGAAAAAGTTAGTGAAGTTAGAGATAGTGTGAACGAAATTGCTCCTACTGGAATAAAAAAAATGTTAAGTAAGTTAGGCGATTTTATATCTTCTAAACTTTTAACACCCTCGGTTATTACCGTTTTTATTACAGCAGTGCTTGGACCTGTGGCAATAAAATGGGTAAACGACAGTATTGAAAACAAAAATCTACAAAAAGAAGTTATCCAAACAGTGCTAACTTACACCAGCGAAGCCGATTTTTCAAAACCAGAATCAATAGAAAAAATTGCTATAATTTCTCAAATGGTAAACGAAAATAAAGATATTTTTGGACTTACTTTTGAAAAAACAAACAAGCAAATAAGAGGACTAAACGAAGCAAGCAACGATGCAGGTATCAAGAACTTAAACAAAAAACTAAACGATGCTGTAAAAAACATTAAAGAACACGAAGCAAAACTAAATACAGAATTAGATTATCTTGCCGAATTGGAAAAATCCAGAGAAGAGCTTGTTGCTAAATTAGAAAAATACAACTACAACAGAACTAAGAAGAAAGAAGTAGAAAACAGTATTTCGTTGATAGACATAGAAATAAGAGATTCTCAAAAACAAATTGAATTTAACAAAGATAGAATAAAATATTGGGAGAACCAGAAAACTATTGCCGAAAAAGACTTGGACGATGCAACGCAAGACCTTTCTAAAATGCTCGAAAAAAACAGAAACAAACAAGAGATGCTAAAACAAGAAAAAGACAAACTTCAAGAAGACCTTGCTAAAACTCTAACAGACATACAAATGCTTGCCAACGAAGTAGAAGAGCTAAAAGTGCAACTTAAAATTAAAGACGACTCATTAAAATTGTTAAATTCTAAAAAACAAGAAAAATAATGCTATACTATTTAATTATAATAGGTTTAATTTCAGCAGTTTTTTTTATTGGAGACAAACAGAAGGCAAAAAAAAAGAAATACCGATTCTCCGAAAAAACTCTTCATTACTTTGAATTTGCAGGAGGCATTTTTGCAATTTTGCCACTTATGTATATAATTAGACACAAAAATAGAAAACAAAAATACTATATTTGGTCGTATATTGCCCTATTTTCTTGGCTTATATTTCTATTCTTCTGGATGTTTTTTCTTCGTAATCCAATAATTTAAAATTAAATTTTCAGGGTTTTGCTTTTATGTAAAACCCTGATTTATTTTACATAAAAAAATGAAAATCAATTTAAAAATCGTATTATCTGCAATATCTGGCATTCTGCTTGCCCTTCCTTGGCTCGATTTTTTTTCTGGAATAATAATATTTTTTGCACTAATTCCACTATTTTTGGTAGAAAACTTTTTTTATGAAAATAAAGAAAAATATTCTCCAATAATATTCTTTTCGTATGCTTGGCTATCCTTTGCCGTTTGGAATTTAATATCGTTTTGGTGGGCGTATCAGCCTTCTATCTACGGACTTATAGCTCCCGTTGTTTTAAACTCCTTGTTTATGGCTACCGTTTTTTGGCTTGCACACATTGTAAAACGAAAACTTGGCGAAAACTACGGAAATTTTAGCTTCATCATTTTTATAATAGCATTTGAATACCTGCATCACAACTGGGATTTTGCCTTTCCATGGCTTAGTTTGGGCAACGGGCTTGCAAAAGAAATTAGCTTAATTCAATGGTATGAATTTACTGGTATTTTTGGTGGAAGCTTGTGGATAATTATTGTTAATTTGCTGATATTTAACATAATAAAAGATTCTGTTTTTGTGAAAAATATTTTTAATAAAAAAGACCCAACCGCCAAAAGCAAATTACCAAAAGCTAATCGCCAAAAATATCTAACTCTTGTAATTATCGTTTTTATTCCTATAATAATTTCTTTATATATTTTTAATACATACCAAGAAAAGGGCGAAAAAACACAAATTGCAATTATTCAGCCCAACATAAATCCATATACAGAAAAATATATTCTAACTGCTAACAACCAAATAAACAGAATGATGGCACTTGCCGATTCTATCAAAAATAAAAATATAGACCTCTATATTTTCCCCGAAACAGCAATTCCAATAAATATTAACGAAGCAAATTTTGACACCACAAAATATTTTATTTCAATTAAAAAGTTTATTTCGGAAAATCCCAATTCCAATATTCTTACTGGTGCATATACTTTTAAAGAATTTTTACCCAACTCTTCTAATATTCCAAAATCGGCAACAAAAATTGAAAATTCAGATAAGTTTATAGATTATTATAACAGTGCTCTCATGTTTGGCAAAGAACAACAAATTCAAGTATATCACAAATCAGAACTTTTGATGGGAGTAGAAAAAATGCCATTTCAATCTGTTTTTCAGTTTGTTAAAAATATAGAAATAGACATTGCAGGAGGCGTAACTTGGTATGGAACTCAAAAAGAACCAAGTATTTTTATTTCTCAAAATGAAAAAATAAAAATTGCTCCAATAATTTGTTGGGAGTCTGTTTTTGGACAAAATAACAATAAATTTGTGCAAAAAGGAGCAAATATTATTGCCGTAATAACCAACGACGGCTGGTGGGGAAACACTGCTGCCCACAAAACCCACCTGCGATTTTCTCAAATACGGGCAATAGAAACCCGCCGAAGCGTTGCCCGCTCTGCAAATAATGGAATTTCGTGTTTTATAAATCAGAAAGGACAGATTTTGCAAAAAACAAATTACAACCAAAAAATTGCAATAACAAACACTTTGTTTGCCAACGAAAAAACAACATTCTATACCCAAAATGGCGAAGTGATAGGAAAGATATCCGCCTTTTTGTCGGTGCTTGTTTTGTTGGTGTTTTTTGTAAGAAGTAGAATGAAGGAATAATTTTAAATAAATGTTTAATTTTGAATTTAGTTTCAATTAATTATCAGGCGAAAAAACTAACCTCTAAAAACTAATTATATATTCATCATAAAATATTTTAAAGCTCCACCAACGGCAATTCCTAACAAGCTGCCAATTATTGCTCTTTTTGTATCTTGCCTATTTCCTTTTGAAGATAGATATACAATCGTTACTGCAATAGGTGCAGCCACAATGCCATACAAAGTATATGTGCCTACTGCCGACAAAACAAAGGCGAACCAAAAAGAAGGCAAGCCCCACGGAGCATGAGTTTTTTTTAGCTCTATTGGTAAAATACTTAACAAAACGTAGCTCGTTTGAGGTTCGGTAAAATTATTAACTTTGCTAATTTGCTTGTTTTCATAACTTTTGTCAGATGTAGAAACATTGCTTGCAAGTGCTAAATTTACTGATAATAAAATTATAGTTAGGTAAATATATTTTCTCATTTTTTTTCAGATTAAGTTTTTTTTATTTAAAAAGATTTACAACAAGAGGCTTTAGTTCTGCTCTAATATTTTTATTTGACTGTTTAAAAACTTCGGAAAATCCCCTTTCTTTCACATCTTCGGCAGATGTATAAATATAATAGTCAAAAAAAAGTTCTTTTTCGGGATTTACTATTCCTAAAAAAACATATTTGTTGTAATAAATTAATTTATAGTTAGATATATCAAGCAGTTTATCTAAATTGTCTGATATTGAAATATTATTTTTTATTAATATTCCCTTTATTTTTTTTATATAAATAGTTTTTAAGGCTACTTTATAGTCTATAGAAATATTTTTGTCGTATTTTATTTCTATTTTATTGTTTATTAAATTATTGAAGCAAAAAAGAAACTTATTAAACAAAGAAATAAATTTTCTTGAAATTTCACTCCCAAATACTTTTTCGTTGTTCAATTTTATTTTTATTTTATTAGATGATTTTTCAAAATTTAATATTTTTATCCAATTAAAAATAACAAAAATATTTCCACTGATAATTTCTTCAAAAAAACTTTCGTTTATTTCTAATTTTTTTTCATTTTCATTTTTGAACGAATAACTGCCGTTTGGCATAAAAAAAATGTTATTATCTATTTTGGATATAATATTTTTGGTTGTTTTAACAGGCAACGCAAATATAATTGTTCCAAGAAATAAATTTAAAATAATTATTAGTATTAGTTTTTTCACTATTCTATTGGTTTAGCTCAATAATATCTACAACTTCTTTGTTAAAAAGTTCAATAGATTTGAGAGTTTTGTTGGACGGTTTTAAAACAATTTTAGAATTATTGTTATAAATATTAACTTCAAAACTTGTTCCTTTAAAGAATATTTTTAGCTCATTATTCGTAATTCCTCCCGAATATCTTATCTGATATTTTTTCTTTTTAGATACAAATAATTTCTTATTATTTTTTATTATAATTTTTTGGTTGTTATCTACCAAAATTATTGCCGAATCTATCGTAGATACTGGCTCTTCGGAAAATAATGAATAATTGCAAGTGGCATAACTTGTTGTAATACTATCTCTAAAAGTGAAATCAAGAGTAAATTTATAATCTTTTGATTTAAAAGTTATTGGTTTTACAAAATATTGCATAACCCCTTCGCTTATATAAAAATCGTCGTAAATAGTTTTTGTGCTTCGCTGTCCTCGCATTCCCATTATGCAACAAGAATTTAGGCTTACTACAAATAAAATTATGAGCAAAATTGATAATTTGTTTTTTATTATAAAATTCATTTTTTGTATTTTAATTTTTCAAATATTTCGCTGTTATTTTCGTAATAGTTATTAATAAGCAAAGAATCTTGGCTTGTAAAATTTATAACTACCGTAAGAACAGGGCGTTTTGACGTTTTATAAATTATTTTATAATTAAATTCATCATCTCTTTTTGCAAAAAAATTGTAGGTTGTTATTTTATTCAAGCTATCTATTTTATGTTTAAATACCGTGTGTGTGCTATCTTTAAGATAAACTATATTCATTGTTTCGGGAGTATCGGAAAGAGCCAAGCCAAAATACAGGTTATAATTGGTTGCTTTAACATATTTTTCCAAAGGAACTTGATGATATAAATTATTATTATATTTATCATATTCAGCCACAATCGGTTTACTTCGTTCCGATAAAACTTCGTTTTCGGATAAGCGATATTGCTCTCGTCCAGCAAAAGAAATCTTTTTTTGGGTAGAACATGAAGAAAATAAAATAATTAATAGTATTATAATATTATGGATATATTTTTTTATCATTTTAATTCTATAAAATTTTTGAGGCGTTTCCAGTCGTTTTGTTTTGGTTCTCCTTTTACTGTTTCGAGCCTCCATTCTTCTAGTAAATACGTCTTTTTATAATATTGGTTATAAAAATAAAATAAGCTTGAAAAAGCAAATAGTTGTCCTATAAAAATAGACAAAAAAACAAAAAATAACATAGCAAAAATTGAAATAATCATTAAAAAATCGTTAAAAGATGAGCTATTCATTGTGTTTGAATTAGATAAGTAGGACAATGAGGCTAGACTTAGTATATATCCTGTAAAAAAAACAGTAAAACTAACTCCACTTATTACCGCTGTAACAAATCCATTGTCTCTTCGGCTTGCTCCAATTGTTTTTATATCGGAAAAATTATATTCTACATTGTTAATAATAAGGCTACTATCCGAAATTTGTGAAATTTCCCCTTTTTCTTTTAACTGGTCGCTTTTTCTTATAATATAAATTTCTTCTCCCACCTCAATTCTTTTCATATTTTGGGTGTTAGATTTTTTGCTAAGAATAATTGCTTTTATACTATCCCTGTTGGAATAACTTGCAAATAGGCTTTGCGAAAATAACAAAAGTATTATTATAAGTAAGACTTTATTTTTCATCTATTTAGAAATTGGTTTTAATCATCTTTTTGTGCCGAGACGTTTTATAATGTGTAGACTATCGGTAATTGCTTTGCAATTAACCTCAATGACTGTTTCATGTTTTTTTTACAAATATTTTAGACAAATCTTTAAAAAATGCCTTAATAAAAATCCAAGCATAAATTAATATTTTAAAGATTTTTTTTATCATTTTTAATTAATTAAAAAAAGGAATAGTAAAGTTACTATTCCTTATTTTGTATTAAAATATTCTTTTACATATTATTCTCCTGTAACGATAGTTTCGTGTTTCATAATGAAAGTAAGGAAAACTAATGAAAATCTATAATCAACCGTAGATATTTTAGTTATACCACCATTTTTAGCAGCAGTTTGAATACTTGCATCTCCACCATCAGGGAAGAAACCAATTATTTGTGTTGTAGAAGCTACTCCTACTTTGCTACCAACAGGGTTGCTTGTTGCTGCAACAGGACGAGTTAAAGAACAAGATGAAAGCATCATTAAACCTGCTACTGCTACTGCAAAAAATACATTTCTTACTTTTTTCATAATAAAATAATTTTATATGTTAATAATTAAAATTTGAATGTCAAAGATAGAAATGTTTTTTGTAAATAAAAATATATTTAAAATTTATTTTTAACTAAAATTAAAGAATTTATTTTAATACAAAGTTTAACAAAAAAAATCTCAACGTAATTACAATATTAAATCTAAAAGATACGCAAATACAATAAAAACATACAAATTGATTAAAAAACTTAAATAAAATAAGCGTTTTTATATCTAAAAAACTTATATTTGCGTTTTATTATTAAAGTGTTAGTGTTTTATATCAAAACATAAAACAACATCTAAATTGATAAATTATAACTAAAAAAAAAAAAAAACTTTTGTGAGAAGAAAAAACGTCATAATACTTCTTTTGCTTTTGATTAGTAATATTTTATATTCACAATCAAAACAAATAAATGCTGTGCGGACAACAACAAATCCGCAAGTTGATGCTATTATTGACGAAGATTTATGGAAAACAATTCCCACTGCCACCGATTTTGTTCAATACACACCCTACAACGGAGCGTCTCCTTCTGAAAAAACTGAAGTAAAAATAACATATTCTAACGATGCAATATATATTGCTGCAATTTGTTACGATAGCAATCCCCAAGAGATTTACAAAACCCTAAGCGATAGAGATGATTTTGGACAAGCTGATTATTTTGGAATATATTTAGACCCTTATAATAAGGGACTTACAGCCTACGGTTTTTTTGTAACCGCTGCTGGCGTGCAAGTGGACATAAAACTAAACGAAAATAGTGAAGACAAAAACTGGGACGCTGTTTGGGACAGCAAAGTAAGAATTACAGAAAATGGCTGGATTGTAGAAATGAAAATCCCATATTCAGCACTGCGTTTTCCTGCTAAAAACGAGCAAGAGTGGAGCTTAAATATTTATAGAAATATCCAAAGAATGCGAGAAACAAGCACTTGGAATTATATTGACAACACAAAATCTGGACGAACAAATCAATCTGGAAAGCTAACAAATCTGAAAAATATTGAAGCACCGGTTAGGCTTTCTTTTTTCCCATATCTATCTTCTTACGGCGAAAAAAATACAGAACTAATCAATCCGGGATATTCTGTGATTGGAGGAATGGACGTAAAATATGGTATAAATGAGAGCTTTACATTAGATATGATGCTTGTGCCCGATTTTGGACAAGTGCAATCAGACGATGCTGTTCTTAATCTTTCGCCTTACGAAACTTATTACAACGAAAAAAGAGCTTTCTTTACCGAAGGTATGGAAATTTTTAACAAAGGAAATATTTTTTACTCTCGCAGAATTGGTCGTAAGCCAAGTGGATATTCGTCTGTAAACGACACACTTAATGAAGGCGAAATTATATTAAAAAATCCACAAGCCACACAAATAATTAACACTACAAAATTTTCTGGAAAAACAAATTCGGGACTTGGTATAGGTGTGCTAAACGGCATGACTCTAAATACTTATGCCAAAATTATTGACACAATATCTAACGAAACACGAAAAATAAAAACAGAACCATTTACAAACTACAATGTTATAGCTCTGGATAAAGCCTTGCCATTCAATTCATATATCAGTCTTACAAATACAAATATGTCGGTGATGGGTAGTAATTATTTATCAGATGTTACAGCAACCGAATTTAGATTTAGAAACAAAAAAAACACATACTCAATTTTTGGACGAGGAGCAGTTAGCCAAATTTACAACAATGAATTAGACCCAGAAATAGGTCATCTACACCGTATTAGCTTTGACAAAACAAGTGGAAATTTTAGATTTGGACTTACTCATAAAATAGTTGGCAACAAATACAACCCCAACGATTTAGGATATTTGCAAAATAATAATACGATGCAAAATATTGCCTCTATAAATTATAATATTTACAAACCATTTCTATATTTTTTGTATTTAAGAAATAGTATTAGTATTTATCATACAATGCTTTACGAACCATTAAATTATATAAGCACTCAGATAGTTTTTAACAGCTCTACAACCTTAAAAAATCATCTTTCGCTTGGTTCGCAAATAAGCTACACTCCCGACGAAACCTATAATTATTTTGAGCCACGAGTAGAAGACCGTGTGTTTATTGAACCTTCTAATCAGTATATTTCAGGCTGGTTATCATCAGATTACCGAAAGGATTTAGCTATAGATATAGTTGCTGGATTTTACAAAGCAAACGAAAGCGAACTCCATCAAAATGGTGGCTGGTTCACATTTTCTCCAAGATTAAGATTGAGTGATAAATTATTATTAGTTTATAGCTTAAATAATAAATATGATTTTAATAGCTATGGTTTTGTAGAAAAAACCGAAGACAACGACACAATATTTTTTGGAGAAAGAGATATTGAAACTTTAACAAATACACTTTCTGCTGATTATATATTCAATAATAAAGCATCGTTGAGTTTGAGAGTTAGGCACTATTGGTCGGTTGTGGATTATGAAGATTATTACACTTTACAAAACGATGGCACACTAAAAGTTTTGTATCAAAGTTATAAATACGTGAAAAACAACGACATAAATTATAATGTTTTTGATATAGATTTAGTTTATACTTGGCATTTTTTGCCCGGAAGCGAATTTTCTTTGGTATATAAAAAAGATATTACCTCTAACAATGAAAACATTGTTGACGATTTTTATGTAAATTTTGACAATATGTTTCATAAAAATCCGCATCTTAATAGCATATCTTTTAAATTAGTTTATTATTTAGATTCTCAATACCGTAAGTAAGTTTTTAGTTTTAAATTATATTATCAAGTCATTTAACTAAAAGGTTATGTGAAATTACTTAATATCTAAATTCTTAATTTCTAATTTCTAATTAATGATTTCCCTTCAAAATTTAAAAATAGGATATTCATCAAGCCATCGGTTCAAACAAAATGAGCCGATGGCTGTTTTTTCGGATATAAATTTAGATGCAAATAGCAGACAATCAATAGCTTTAATAGGGCAAAATGGAATTGGCAAAAGCACACTTCTGAGAACGATTGCAAATTTGCAAAATGCTATTTCAGGAAAAATATTAATCAATAATAAATTAATAACTGACTACAAACAACACGAACTTGCCAAAATAATTAGTTATGTATCAACCAATAACGCAAATTTGCCAAACCTTACTGTAAGCGAATTAATATCTCTCGGACGATTTCCTCACACTAATTGGATAGGAAATTTAAAAGATGCTGACAGGCAAATAATTTCTAAGTCGTTAGAAGTTACAGAAATAAAACATCTGAAAAATAAAAGCGTAAACCAAATTAGCGATGGCGAGAAACAAAGAGTTATGATTGCCAGAGCATTAGCCCAAAATACAGACATAATAATTTTGGACGAACCAACCGCCTTTCTTGACCTTGCAAACAAACACCACTTGAGCTATATCATAAATAAATTATCAAAAGAGGAAAACAAACTCGTGATTTTTTCTACACACGACCTAAATATTGCCATAAAATATGCCGACACAATTTGGCTCATGCTTCCCGACAAAATAATTTCCGGCTCTCCCGAAGATTTAATTATTGATAAAAAGTTTTCACTTATTTTTAAAAATAAAAATATTAAATTTGACGATTTTAATGCCGATTTTAATTTTGATAAAAAAATAATACATCAAGTTCAACTTATTATTGATGAGCCCAAAAACTCTCCACCGAATAAAGAAATGGAACTTTACCAATATTGGACAATAAAAGCGTTGGAAAGAATTGGATACGAAATAAAACAAAATGCTAAAATATCAGTTATAATAAAACAAGAAGAAAACCAAATTGTTTGGCAAACAAATCAAAATAATAAAATAAAAACACACAAAACAATTACTGAACTTTTAGAAAATCTTTTCATAATTAGTCTGTAAAGAAAAAATTGTTAAACTGTTTTATTGCTAAACTATTGCTTTACAGTAGGTAAAATATTATTTTATTAGTTGTAAATAAAGTAATAATGTAAAAAAAAAGCTGTTTTTTATTTTTTCTAAATATTAGAAATAAAAAATAAGATTAATTCTACTTTACTAACTTTAAAATATTTATAAAGCACCAAAGGTGCAAAATCACTTATGTTCAAGAACAGGTTACGTATCTTTGGTGCAGGCGTTAAACTTTGTAAATTAGAATTTAAAATTACAAAAAAAACTTACTGTAAATCAACAATTTAACAATTTAATAATTTAATAATTTAATAATTTAATAATTCTTATCATAATAAATTTAAAATAAAAAACGATGAAAAACACCATTCTAACAATTTTATTTAGTCTAACAATTTTGCTTGCTTTTTCGCAAGACAAAAAAATTACCAAAATTACAGATGCCTACAATAGTGGTAATTACGAAAAATGTTTAAAATCTGCTGATAAATATCTGAAAAAAGACACAAAAAATCCAATACCTTATTATTATATCGGTTTGTCAAATTTTCAAATATCAAAACAAGAAGAAGGAGCCGTAGCCGATAAGTATTTACAAAAAGCAACTGCCAATATTTTTAAAGCAGTTCAGAAAGACGAAAATAAAAAAGATTTTAATAGCCTAACTACCGAACTATCAGAAGTGCACGACTCCATGCTTATTGCAGGGCGACGATATAATTTTGGAAAAGACAAAGGAAAGGCAGAATATTATTTTAAGTATCTTGTTGAAATATACAACGATACTACACCAGAATATGTAGATGCTTTTATTCCAAAACCTCCTTGTAATAAACAAATTTTGGCTTTTGCAACCGCAACCGAATCTAAAAACAAAACAGATATGAAAGGCATGAAACAGGGGCTTTGGGTAAAATATTACGAATCGGGCTGTGTGGAATACGAAATTAATTTTAAAAATAATAAGCCTGTTGGTGTATATCGCAAATACTACGAAAACGGTGAGCTAAAAGCAAATATGTATTTTGACGACAAAAGCCAAAGAGCAAGTGCAATATTATACGACGAAAATGCTCAAAAAATTGCAATGGGATATTATTTTAACAAACAAAAAGACAGCCTTTGGCAATATTACATATCAGATACAATTATGCTAAAAGAAGAATATTACACCAAAGGAGTTTTAAATGGCAGATCCACAACATATTCGCTAATGAATTATCCCGAAATTCTTGATGAAAAATATTACAAAAACGGACTACAAGATAGCATTTGGATACGAAACTATTTTAACGAAAGAGGAACTCCTCAATTTATTTGTTATATGAAAAATGGAAAGCGAGAGGGAACATACATACATTTTTATGAAAATAAAAGACCTAAAATGAAAGGACAATTTAAAAACGGATTAGAAACAGGAACTTGGACATACTACTATCCCGAAGGTGGTTCTTACGAAATAAAATACAACAAAGGAATACCAGAAAACATCGATGAAATAACCGAACAACAAACAAAACAGTTAGAGGAAATTAAAAAAGAACGAGGTAAGTTTAATGAGCCAACCGGAGTAGATTTTATGGATTAAGAGTGTAAGTTAAATTTTCTTTCTCATTTTTTTTATGCCTCATGTAGTATAAAAAAGATTGGGAAAGAAATTGAAATTTTAGAATTAAAAAAGTATTTTTAATATAAAATTAAACACAGTAAAACAAAATGGTGAAAATACAACTTTACATAGCCACTTCAATAGACGGATTTATTGCCAGAAAAAATGGAGAATTAGACTGGTTAAACAATCTGCCAAATCCCAATAATCTTGATTATGGATATAATAATTTTTTAAGCCAAATAGATACCGTAATAATTGGACGAAAAACTTATGAAGAAATTCTTAGCTTTGGAATAGATTGGCCTTATGGAAATTGCAAAACCTATGTGGCAACAACAGATAAAAATTACAAAACCAAAACAGAAAACTCTCACACAATAAATATAATAAACAAAAAAACTATTGAAGAGATAAAAACGCAAAGTAAAAACAAAATATGGGTTGTTGGAGGCGGAATTTTAATTTCTGAATTTTTGAATTTCAATGCCATTGATGAAATGATAATTTGTATAATTCCAATAATAATTGGCAGTGGCATAAAATTATTTCCAAACAATCCGTTAGAAACTAAATTTAATTTAATAAAATCAGAACCATTTGAAACTGGTGCAATAAACCTAACCTACCGAGCAATTTAAACCAACTATTTCCTTATTTTTATTGAATAAAAAGCAAATTTAAAAACTTTTTATTGCAACTATTTTAATAAATTCTATCTTTGACTGGAAAGTCAGAAAACAAAATTGTATTCATTTTTTTCAATCCAGATAATAAGTAAATAGATACACAAATAAATAATACAAACTTATTATCAGGCGAAAGCCAATTTAAAACTAAATAATAGACACTTAAAACTAAGTGTTTACTTAATTAACCCTCTAATACCTTATTAATTTATGAGAAACAAATTATTTTTGTTGACGCTGCTAATGTTGGCTTTTGTTTTTACAAATGCCCAAAAAAACACAGCAAGTTTAGTATCCTCATCAGATACCGAAACAGTAATTAAATTTAATGTAAATTCCTATAATTTACAGACAGTAGAAACCCAAAATGGCAAACAAGTCATTCTAAAAGCCGAAGATGCCTCCCAGTTAATGACAGCAGAAGCACCAGATTTGGCTAAATTCACCAAGTCAATTATCATTCCTGACAATTCAAAAATGAAAATAGAAATTGTTTCTTCTAAATTTAAAGAAATTGATATTGAAACAAACATCGCTCCTTCAAAAGGAAACTTATTGAGAAATGTAAACCCTAACAATGTTCCTTACACTTACGGAGCAGTTTACAATCAAAACGAATTTTTCCCCGGACAACTTGCAAACCTTAGCACTCCTTATATCGCAAGAGATTACAGAGGACAAGCAGTAAATATTTATCCTTTCCAATACAATCCTGCTACAAAAGTTTTAAGAATTTATACAGAAATAACAGTTAAAATTTCTGCAACAAACCAAATTGGCGAAAACGTATTTAACAGAACAAGCCAATTAGAAAAAGTAGCTCGTGAATTTAATAATGTATATTCTAATCATTTTCTAAACTACGAACAAACTCGTTACACCTCGTTAGAAGAAGAAGGAAATATGCTAATAATTTGCCATGATGATTGGACAGCAGAAATGCAACCACTCGTAGATTGGAAAAACACAATAGGACGACCATGCGAAATGGTAACAGTTACAGAAGCAGGCGGAACAGCAAATGCAATAGCTACTTACGTAGAAAATTATTATAACGATAACGGACTTACTTATCTACTTCTTGTAGGAGATGCCGCACAAGTTCCAACATTGTCAAGCAATGGAGACTCTGATAATGCATACGCTTATATTACAGGAAACGACCATTATTTAGAGTTTTTTGTAGGACGTTTTTCTGCCGAATCAGCAGCAGACGTTACCACACAAGTAGATAGAACAATAACTTACGAAAACGGTAGCACACTTGCAGATGGTTGGTTAAATGTAGCTTCTGCAGTAGCTTCTTCCGAAGGTCCTGGCGATGACAACGAATATGACTACGCACATGCTCGCAATATGCTAACAGATTTACTTGCTTTTACTTATGTGTCTCCAACAAACGAAATATTTGATGGTTCGCAGGGTGGAAATGATGCAGCAGGAGATGCAACACCTACACAAGTTTCGGCAGCTGTAAACTCAGGAACTGGAATTATCACATATACAGGACACGGAGATGTTACCTATTGGGTGTCTTCTGGTTTTGATTCAGGGGATATAAATAACCTTACAAACGATAACAAACTTCCATTTATTTTTGATGTAGCTTGTGTAAACGGAGCTTTTGCTGGTTCTACTACTTGTTTTGCAGAAGCATGGATGAGAGCAACCAACAATGGAGAACCAACAGGAGCAATTGCAATATGTGCTTCTACAATAAATCAATCTTGGGCACCACCAATGAACGCACAAGACGAAATGATAGATTTAATTGTTGGAACTTCTGAAAATGGAACTAAAAGAACATTTACTGGAATTGCTGTAAACGGAATGTTTCTTATGAATGATGAAGACAACGATATTGCTATGACAGACACTTGGACTACTTTTGGAGACCCATCTGTTTTAATTAGAACAGATAATACTTCGGATATGGTTGTTACTCACAATCCAACTATTCTTGTAGGACAAACAGAATTTGCAGTAAATTGCGATTTTGATGGTGGCTTTGCTTGTCTTTCCAAAGACGGAGTTATTCTTGGAACTGCAACAGTTTCTGGTGGAGTAGCAACTGTGCCAGTAGGAAGTGTAACTCCCGGCGACGAGCTTACAATAGCTATAACTGGTTTTAATAAAGTTACTTACCTTCAAGATGTAACAGTAATTGCTCCAACAGGTCCATACATTACCATAGACGGATTTGATATTAATGGAGGAAGCTCTATTAACTACGGACAAACTCAAAATATTGATATTACACTTGTAAATGTAGGACCAGAAGCTGCAACAAGCGTAACTGCAACTCTTACTACATCAGACGAATATGTTGTTTCTCTTACAAATAATAATGCCGTAAGTTTTGGAACAATAGCAGGAGACAACGGAACAGCATCAAGCACAGGAAGCTACACCGTAGAACTTGCCAACAATGTGCCAGACGGATACATTATTAGTTTTGACTTAGCTATTAGCTCTACAAATAAAACAGACTGGAACGGAGTAATAAATGTAACTGCAAATGCTCCTGAATTTGAAATTACAGGAATGACAGTAACAAACGACGACGACAACAACGGAAGATTAGACCCAGGTGAAACTGCAGATTTAACTTTTACAGTTAATAATATTGGAAGTGCAGACGCAGCAGACATTCTTGCATCGTTGTCGGAAGACTCACAATATTTTGATGTATTAGATAACGACCAATCAGTAAGCATAAATGCAAATGGAACATTAGACGTAGTATTTAGCGTAGAAGCAGGTGCAGACGCAGCAGAAGGAACTCTTGTAAATCTTACTATGAGCGTAGAAAAAAATGTTGTTTACACAGCCGAATTTATGCAAGAACTAACTATCGGACAAGAACCTATGATAGTAATAGGAGAAGGTTCAATAACTTCTGATGGCTATCCATTTTATACTTATTACGAAAACAATAAAACTCAAATGCTATATCTTGGAAGCGAAATAGGAGCAGGAGACATTCTTATCCAAGAAATTGCTTTTGACTTTACCAACATTGACGGAACAATTACCGACCTAACAGACCTACAAATAAACTTTAAAGAAACTTCTTTAACTGAACTTGGTTCAAGCTATGATAATATGGCAGGAGCAACAAACGTTTTAAGCTCAGCATCATACACAATGCCCCAAACAAACGGCTGGTATTCTTTTGATATAGATAATTTTGTATTTGATGCAAATCAAAACTTAATTATTGAAATAATCTGGGGAGACAATGGAGCTTATGGCTCATGGGAGGACGAGTATAAACTAAATTGCACCTCTACCGATTTTACTTCTGTTGCTTACGGATACGCAGACTCTGAAACTCCTCCAGCTTATGACGCCAACAGTAGTGATAGACCAAACGTAACTATGTATTTTGGAGTTATGGAGCCAAATAAAATTGAAGAAGAAGTAAGCAATATTAATATTTATCCAAATCCAAGTAATGGGCTGTTTAATATTAATCTACCTAATGCAGACAACAATATTGAAATATACAACATCAACGGACAACTTATTTTATCGCAAAAAACAAGCAACAGCAACACAACTGTTGATTTAAGCTCACAAGCAAAAGGAGTTTATTTTGTGAAAATAACATCAGACCAAAATGTTTATAATCAAAAAATAATAATAAAATAATAGTTTTTGTTTTTTCATAATGTTAAAGTCCCTGATTAATTTCAGGGGCTTTTTTTTGTTCAATATCATATTTCACAACTGATATATATCATTATTTGTAAATTAAAAAATACTTTTATTTGCAATATGAAAATAAGTGCTTAATATTAAATGTTTTGTTTTTAATCGGGCTTTACCTGAAAATTATTACATCATTAATGTTAAAAGTATTTATTACATTTAATATATACTTATAAAATAAAAATAAACAAGCAGATATGAAAAAGCAATACAAATACAGAAAATACGAACCAATAGCTAAAACAGGACTGGAAAGCGTAGATAATCATCACTTAAAATATATTCAACAAATAAACGATTTGGTAGATATTTTAAACGGTGAAAAAGAAAAGAAAGAACTGCTTACCATTTTTCATAAAATACTATACTATGCCGAAACTTATTTTATTGATGAAGAAATGTTTTATCAGAAAAATAATTACACCAACCTTATAGCTCACAAACAGCAACATAAGGAATTTGTAGAAAAAATATCTGAATTTAAAGAAGCATTTCAAAATAATGAAGAGGGAATTTGCGTTAAAATAATGAAATTCTTAGACAGATGGTATAAGGAACATATTTTAAAAGAAGACAAAAATGCTACCGAAAATATTTAACAAAGCAAAAACAGGAGTGCTACCACAAATTGCACTCCCGTTTATTTTAATATTAATAATTTTTGTATCATGCAATAATACTCGCTCCCAAAACACCGGATTTAAGCAAATACCAAATAACCAAAACGATACAAATGTAATAGAGCAACAAAAACCTCAAAAAATTTCAGAAATTTCCACACCTCCAAATTTCAAGCGAATTGCAGTTGATAGCAATTCTTACGCAAACTACCTCCGAAATCTTCCAATAAAACAAGAAAATAACATTGTATATTTATACAATGGAAAAGAAAAATATAACCAAAATGTGCATTATGCTGTTTTAGATATTGATGTAGGAGACAGAGACTTACAGCAATGTGCCGATGCCGTTATGAGAGTGCGAGCAGAATATTTATACCAAAATAAAATGTATGAGCAAATCCATTTTAACTTCCTAAGCGACGGCAAACCAAGATATTACAAAGAATATGCAGGAAACGACCGTTCATATAAAAAATTCCGAAAATATATGAACTATATATTTTCTTATGCCAACACCGCCTCCCTTATTGACGAAATGGAAATTGTAGAATTTGAAAATATGCAAATTGGTGATATTTTTATACAAAAAAAACACCCATACGGACACGCAATTACGGTTGTAGATATGGCAAAAAACTCCGAAACTGGCGAAATTATTTTTATGCTTTCGCAAAGTTATATGCCTGCACAAGAAATTCATATTCTTAAAAATTATAATAATCAAGAAATTAGCCCTTGGTATAGCACAAGCTTTGCCAACGAACTAAGAACTCCCGAATGGACTTTTTATAAAAAAGATTTAAGAAGGTTTATAGATAAATAAAAAATAATACTTTTGTC